>Ga0209960_1000123_pt1 | contig 237893 bp, 118 predicted proteins | sample ThiBiot_500_plan_2_FD_183947 | JGI IMG/M metagenome (GOLD analysis project Ga0209960, IMG submission 183947) | Wastewater bioreactor microbial communities from Cape Town, South Africa - Thiocy_expt_500_plan (SPAdes) | ecosystem: Engineered > Bioreactor > Thiocyanate-remediating >... | reverse complement strand
TACTGGTTTACTTCTTCTGACAGTGAAATTCCTTAAAAATATTAATATTTTTTTAAGAATTTTTCAGTTATTTGTTTATATATATTAATTTTTTTTCTTTATTTAATAATTAAAAATTATGTAGTATTAAATGAAAACAATATAAAATCTGATAGTGATTGTAACAGATTTGAAGGACAACATTGTTGTCCTTCAAAATTACAAATGTTTATCAAAAATATATGATTTTTCATTTAGTCTCATATTAGATTAATTGGATAGCAAAGAGTCCGAAATTAAAATTATTTTTACTGGTTTACTTCTTCTTAACAGTGAAATTCCTTAAAAATATTAATATTTTTTAAGAATTTTTTCAGTTATTTGTTTATATATATTAATTTAATAATTAAAAATTATGTAGTATAAAATAAAAATCATATAAAAGCCGATAATGATTGTAACAGATTTAAAGGACAACAATGTTGTCCTTTAAAATTACAGGTATTTATCAAAAATCATATAATTTTATTTTAGTCTCACATTGAATTAATTGGATAGTAAAGAGTCTGAAATTAAAATTATTTTTACTGGTTTACTTCTTGTTGACAGTGAAATTTCTAAAAAATATTAATATTTTTTTTAAAAATTTTTTCAGCTATTCTCTTATATATATTAATTTTTTTTCTTTATTTAATAATTAAAAATTATGTAGTATAAATGAAAAATCATATAAAAACCGATAATGATTGTAACAGATTTAAAGGACAACATCGTTGTCCTTTAAAATTACAGGTATTTATCAAAAATCATATGATTTTCATTTGGTCTCACATTGGATTAATTGGATAGTAAAGAGTCTGAAATTAAAATTATTTTTACTGGTTTACTCCTTGTTGACAGTGAAATTTCTAAAAAATATTAATATTTTTTTAAAAATTTTTTCAGCTATTCTCTTATATATATTAATTTTTTTTCTTTATTTAATAATTAAAAATTATGTAGTATAAATGAAAAATCATATAGAATCTGATAGAATATTGTAACAGATTTAAAGGACAACAATGTTGTCCTTTAAAATTACAGGTATTTATCAAAAATATATGATTTCTATTTCAGTCTCACATTGGATTAATTGGATAGTAAAGACTCTGAAATTAAAGTTATTTTTACTGGTTTACTTCTTCTTGACAGTGAAATTTCTAAAAAATATTAATATTTTTTAAAAAAATTTTTCAGCTATTTTCTTATATATATTAATTTTTTTTTCTTTATTTAATAATTAAAAATTATGTAGTATAAATAAAAATCATATAAAATCTGATAGCAATTGTAACAGATTTAAAGGACAACGATGTTGTCCTTTAAAATTACAGGTATTTATCAAAAATTCATATGATTTTTATTTGGTCTCACATTGGATTAATTGGATAGTAAAGAGTCTGAAATTAAAATTATTTTTACTGGTTTACTTCTTTTTGACAGTGAAATTTCTAAAAAATATTAATATTTTTTTAAAATTTTTTCCAGCTATTCTCTTATATATATATATTAATTTTTTTTCTTTATTTAGTAATTAAAAAATTATATAGTATAAATAAAAATCATATAAAATTTGATAGAAATTATAACAGATTTAAAGGACAACAATGTTGTCCTTTAAAATTATAGATATCTATCAAAAATCATATGATTTTATTCTAACCCATGATGAATTAATTGGAAAGAATAAAGTCATATAATATAAAATAATTTTGTTTATTAACTTCCTTTTAGCAGTGGGAATATTAAAATCTTGATTTCAGAATATTTTCTTCGAGAGAAAGAGTTTCAGAAAATCTGGAAATAAATAAATATGAAAGACTGTTTAAAGATTATTTTTCAAATAATGAGGATATTTCAAATATTTATCATATCAATATTATGATTGAATGAATGTCAATCATGACAAAAATATTGTAGAAATAAATATTTTATATATTATAGGATCATCATATATAAATAAAATATATATGTTGTAATTATTTCATAAGATTACCGTTTTAAATATTATTGCATAAATTGGTCAGATTTATGTAGCTTTAGTTATAAATATTGTGAACACTTGACTAAGGTTTATCCAAATGATGTGAATATTGACAAGTTTATCATATGTTTAAAATATATTTCTCTATTAAAAATCATACCATGGATAATAAATCCATGAATCAATTATTGTATATTAACTTTATTTACATGTTTTACATAGTTCGTATTTAAGACATTCATATAATTTTTCTTACATTTATATGACATGTGTTAATATTTTGTATATAATATGTTGAAGAGACACAATATTACACATTTATGAAAATAATTATGTTTATATTCGGTTATTATTCATCTAAATCATTTAATTATGTATATAATATTTCATTTTCAAAATTTACAGTGTTTCAGAAAAGTAGAAGTATCAATAATATTTCTACCTCATATGTGCTTTATTTAGAGGAATCTTTCATAAATGTTATATTACACACTACTGAATACACTAGAGTAATTATTTACACAATTTTCACAACTTTTATAGATTTAATAATGTATATTTTTGATGGTGTATAAATGACAAATGTTTATACTATTATATAACCATGCTTACCAGCATATTTTTTATTCTCTCTAAGTGAATTTTTAAATCCCCAGAAATTTACAGAATTTTCCCAGAGAATTTTTTTTAGAAAATTTTTAAATCTTCCAGAAATTTCCAGAAGATTTAAAATTTTTTCTGTATACATATACAGAAAGTGTAAAATTGACCACTTTCAAGATACGCTCACATCGTCTTCATGAGACCATTTTTCGCTATTTTTGACAGTTCTCAAAAAAATTCTGGAAAATCTTGGAGATTAAAGGGTGTGATGAATGACATCTAGGGACTCTTTCAAGTAATACTGATTTTCAAGATGTTCATCACTAAGGGAAAATGTTATATTGACATATTTATCGAAAAATAGATATCAAACATAATGGTGTTTGAGCGTCTTGAAAATAGAAAATGTTTATAAAAATATCATGACAACTTGATGATGGTTTAAAATATTCCAGTAATATCAACTATAATCATTATCAATAAATGTAATAAAGTTAAGATATATCATATCTATATATATATTCCTCTAGAAATTTATTATTGTATATAAGAAATCAAAAATTTCAAAAGTTGAACATAATTGTATGTTACAATCATAAATTTAATATTTCAACTGAATAGTAACAGTATACATTTAAAAATATAAAAATATAAAAATATAAAAATATGTAATAATATGTAAATAGCTATGGATTGTAGAATTATTTTCAAATTATGTGTTTTTTTATACTTTCAACCCTACTATAGAATAATATGATAATATATAATTTTAAATTAAAATTATTTTCACCGGTTTACTCATAACGAATACTAAACAAAGTTTAACATTCTAATGACAGTGAAATTTCCAAAAATATTAATATTTTTAAGAATTTTTTTCGGTTATTTGTTTATATATATTAGTTTTTTTTTTCTATATTTAGATGAATACAAGACCCTTTAAGGGTCTTGTATTCTCCTAAAAATTATGTAGTATAAAATAAAAATCATATAAAAGCCGATAATGATTGTAACAGATTTAAAGGACAACATTGTTGTCTTTTAAAATTACAGATATTTATCAAAATCATATGATTTTTATTTGGTCTCACATTGGATTAATTGGATAGCAAAGAGTCCGAAATTAAAATTATTTTTACTGGTTTACTTCTTCTTGACAGTGAAATTCCTTAAAAATATTAATATTTTTTTAAGAATTTTTTTCAGTTATTTGTTTATATATATTAATTTTTTTTCTTTATTTAATAATTAAAAATTATGTAGTATAAATAAAAATCATATAAAATCTGATAGCAATTGTAACAGATTTAAAGGACAACGATGTTGTCCTTTAAAATTACAGGTATTTATCAAAAATTCATATGATTTTTATTTGGTCTCACATTGGATTAATTGGATAGTAATGAAACAGAAATTAAAATTATTTTTACTGGTTTACTTCTTCTTAACAGTGAAATTTCTTAAAAATATTAATATTTTAAAAAAATTTTTTCCAGCTATTTTCTTATATATATTAATTTTTTTTTCTTTATTTAATAATTAAAAATTATGTAGTATAAATAAAAAATCATATAAAATCTGATAGCAATTGTAACAGATTTAAAGGACAACAATGTTGTCCTTTAAAATTACAGGTATTTATCAAAAATTCATATGATTTTTATTTGGTCTCACATTGGATTAATTGGATAGTAATGAAACAGAAATTAAAGTTATTTTTACTGGTTTACTTCTTCTTAACAGTGAAATTTCTTAAAAATATTAATATTTTTTAAGAATTTTTTCAGTTATTTGTTTATATATATTAATTTTTTTTCTTTATTTAATAATTAAAAATTATGTAGTATAAATAAAAATCATATAAAATCTGATAGCAATTGTAACAGATTTAAAGGACAACGATGTTGTCCTTTAAAATTACAGGTATTTATCAAAAATTCATATGATTTTTATTTTGTCTCACATTGGATTATTTGGATAGTAAAGAGTCTGAAATTAAAATTATTTTTACTGGTTTACTTCTTCTTAACAGTGAAATTCCTTAAAATATTAATATTTTTTTAAGAATTTTTTCAGTTATTTGTTTATATATATTAATTTTTTTTCTTTATTTAATAATTAAAAATTATGTAGTATAAAATAAAAATCATATAAAAGCCGATAATGATTGTAACAAATTTAAAGGACAACATTGTTGTCCTTTAAAATTACAGATATTTATCAAAAATCATATGATTTTTATTTGGTCTCACATTGGATTAATTGGATAGCAAAGAGTCCGAAATTAAAATTATTTTTACTGGTTTACTTCTTCTTGACAGTGAAATTCCTTAAAAATATTAATATTTTTTAAAAAAAAATTTTCAGCTATTCTCTTATATATATTAATTTTTTTTTCTTTATTTAATAATTAAAAAATTATATAGTATTAAATGAAAACAATATAAAATATAATAGTGATTGTAACAGATTTAAAGGACAATAATGTTGTCCTTTAAAATTACAGGTATTTATCAAAAATTATATGATTTCTAATTTAGTCTAACATTGGATTAATTGGATAGCGAAACATTTAAAAATAAAATAATTTTTACTGGTTTACTTCTTTTTAACAGCTAAATTTCTCAAAATATTATTATTTTTATGATTTATTCTCGGTTATTTTATTACATATATATATAAATGATATAAGTAATAGTAATATAAAAATAGATAATAAATTGTAACAGATTTAGAGGACATTTATGGTTTTCTCTAAAATACATAGTATTTATCAAAATTATGACTAATTTATTTTAAAGATTTTGATGGTTCACTTAAAATCCAAAAATTGGAGATTAAAAATTTCATAGATACTCTTTGAGAATCTTTTACAAATATATTAAAAATAATATAGTATTATCTGTATAATATAGAAATACACATAATTCACAAAATGATAACTATTATCGACATCAATATTTCATAATAATCATTTATATGTATTTATGTTATATACAATATTAAAACAAATATAGTGTGATTTTTCATTATATTTTTAAGATATACTGTTTAATGAGATCTTTGTAGATTAACAATTTAATGTTCATTATGATGACAGAATATAATACATAAGACGAAAAACATATTTTAATCATCACTGATATTTTCTAAACAAACAATATAATTTTATGAATGATATTTTAAACATTGAATATTATTTTATATTATTACTATCCATATATATGATTTACATCTTGTAAATCATTATTACTATCCATATATATGATTTACATCTTGTAAATCATTATTACTATCCATATATATGATTTACATCTTGTAAATCATTATTATTAAAGTGATATATTGTAAAAATCACATTATAATTTTCTAAATATTTTATTATATATTAATTTTATTTTTCTTTTATAAATAATAAAAATAATTTAATGTAAAAATACAATGTATTATTCAATAACACAATAATATGAACATTTAATAAAGTAAATGAAATTTATAATATTGAAACAATGATTATTACCAAAATGTAATCAAAATAAATTAACATTGTTAGTTTCATATAAAGTATATTTATAAATAAAATATAATACTTTATATATGATATGATCATAAAATTATATATTTATTAAAATATTAATTACTAAATTCGATGTAATAAACGGTCTTAATTTTCAAATTATTTAATTTATTAATATACATTGAGTGAAATAATCTTGTTTATAAACATTTATGTTAAATAATAATATCATATATATGTTATATTTTTTTGACATTTTAAATTATTTATATATTTATTATATTAATTTATTTTTTTTAATAATAAAATAAATAAAACTTAATATAATTAAAAATACAATGATTTGATATATAATATTTCAAATCAAATAAATATAATTTAAATTAATATACCCTATATGATTAATATATAAATGAATAATTATACAATTAACAAAATATCATTGTTTATTTAGAAGATAATATATATAATATTTTATTGTAATATTTAAAACATTATATATTATTGATATAGTAGATGTATTAAAAATCGAAAGTATTATAATCATTGAAATAAACAGTTATAAAATTAAATATACATTCATTGATTTATATAGTTAACTAGAAATAGTCTGTAAATAATATTTATTTTTCTTTGCGTGAGCGCAAAGAAAAATGAGATGTTACGAATTTCGCTTTGCGAAATTCTTGTAACATCGTATTTTTTAAGTGATATTATCATTTAAAGCGTATATATTGTTAATTTGATTATTTATTTTGTTTATATATATATTATATTAATTTTTTTTATTATATATTAAAAAAATAAAATTTAATATACTTAAAAATACAATGATTTAAAATACAATACTATAAGACAGATAAATAAAATTTAAATCAATATACACTATATAATAAATATATAAATCAATATTTATGTATATATCAAAATATTACTGTTTATTCAAAAGGTGATATATACAACTTTAAAATATTATATATTATCCATATGATATGCATGTTAGAATCTAGGATCAATATAATTATTGAAATAAACAGTCTATAAATAAGAACTGGATATTTCAAATAACATGTTAAGCTATAAATAGTTAATAAATACCATATCTCTTTTTGGATAATGTCATCAACAATAATAAATATATTATTATTTTTGGTTATTTTATTTGTTTATATATTTATTGTATTAATTTATTTTTTTTTAATAATAAAATAAATAGAATTTAATATACTTAAAAATACAATGATTTAAATATTATATCACAAAATCAAATAAAAATAATTTAAGTCAATACATAATATATGGTTAACATAAATATTAATATATGTACATTTCACAAATTATAACTGTTTGTTTAGATGATGATATGTATATTAATGTTTAATAACATTTAATATACAAGATAATACCATTATAATAATTGTATTAAAATCAGACATATTATATTCAATGTAATAAACAGTCTCAAAAATAAAAACTATATATACAATCAATATATTGATTCATTTTTTGAATGACATTATTATTCAATATTATATGTTGTCTAATAAATCATATATTTAATGTTAAACAACCCGTTACAATTTTGATATACTTGTTAGATAGTAAATATATTCTTATTTCATATAATTGATTGTATTTACTCATAAATTAATCGACAATTCATAGATAATCATTATTATTCATATATATTAATACAGTCATATATGACAATCATCCAATAACATGTTATATATAAAAAAATTTTCCAAAATGACAAAAATTTATTTCTAATTTAGCTAAAAAAATTTTAATTAAATGTCTACAACAATCCCTCTCGTGAAAGACATATTGGATACCTATCCAGATGCCAAAATGAATGAATATGTGGACAGCAAGATGGTGGAGATGTATAATATATTCTCATCACAACAAAATGGCATATATCCCAAAATTCCCAAATATACTAATGAAAACATATACAATTATATAAAATTCATTAATATAACATGTTTGGACACAAGCAATTATAAACATGTTATCAAATATATCAACAGTAACAATATTTCATTCTTTGATACATTATTCAACATATATGATATACAAAGTGAACTATTACCACTTCTCCCATATAATACAATTGTAAATTACCACAGATTTAATGATTTAAATAACACAGATGTAAAGGCTAGATGGATTATTCACAACATGGAGTGGGTTAAAAGACATAAATCTGATATATTGGATTCTTATATTAAATTCAAAATTGAAAATGTCAAATATTATTCCATAAATAATATTATTTTCAGTAATCATAGAAGAATAAATCTTAAAAATAATCAATCAGTCAATATCATATATCATATATGTGATATGGCTAAACATGGATATTTAGATTTAATCAAATATGTTATTAATACCATCGCAGCATCATATGGTAATAATATAAATAGAATAATCGCTAGCACTGGATTTTCAGCAGGTTTAATATTTTGTAAAACAGTATCGCAAGCATGTGAGTTTAACAATTTAAACGTTGTAAAATATATAATTAAATTCTTGAAGGATAACAATGTATTACATGTAATAAAGGATCAAAAACATTTTTCATCAAATACATGGTTAAACAAATCTGTTCATAATTTCACCATATTCAAATATTTGGCAACAAATACTGATTTAAAACCATATGTATGTTTATATAAAGATGTAATCATTTATGATATATTAATGACAGGTATAGATAATGGTGATATTGAAATGATAGATTATATGATTGAAAGTGATGATGATGTCAATCATATAAACTTAATATCTCATGGAAATTTAAAAACTGTGAAACATTTAATTAACAAAGGTGTTGATATTTTAAAATATGGTGAAAAATCAATTCAAGCATTTTGTCATATTCATATAGATGAAAAAGTATATGAATATATTATTGATTTATATGCACCATTAATCATTGGAAATGTAGAAAAGATAAATTCACTTTTAATCACCACTATGAAAACAAACAATAAATATGCGTTATCATATATTATCAACAAATATATTACTGTAGATTATATCATTAATGAAATCAGTGAAATTGATGGATTATTAGAAATAGCATATGATTCGGGTCAATGTACATTTATAGAAGAAGTAATGCATAATATGTTTATAAGAAGGGGAAGAACATTTCTGAAAAAATCATATATTAAATTCAGTAAAATATTGTCAATAATTGATTATAATAATGAAGACGAATGTATACATTTTATTTCGTTCTTGTTTTTAAACAATATATATATCAAAGAAGTGAAAAAATTGGTTGATATATGTATTATAAAGGGCTATATTAAAATAATAATTTTTATAATGAATGATTTACATAATATGTCACATGAAAATATTACTGATTGTATCGTACATTCACATTCTGAGGATCCATGTATTCATATTATTAGTGAAATAATCAAGAAACGTAAATTAAAAAATTCGGAATTAATAAAAATTGTAAATGAATCAGTAAAGAAAGGATATTTAAGGTTAATAAACAATATATGTAAAAATAGAGAAATTAAACTACCTTTAAATGATTTATTAAAAGAAGCATGTAAACACGAACATTTTGATATAGTTAAATATTTGGTTAATTTAGGATCTGATGTTAATTATGTACCGATAGCATTGTTATTAGACTGTAAAAGTAATGAAAATGTTGAAATTATCAAATATATGGTTGAGTCGGGACTGAATGTTCAAAAAATAATTCTACATATGGTTAATTTCTTTTCTAAAGCAACTCCCTCAGATGTAAATAAATATTTTGATATAATTAAGCATATATACGATGGAAAATTCGAAGATATAAACAGTGGTAATACACTTAAATTGTTTAAGGTCATATGTCACAATAAAGAATATGATATAATCAAATATATGTTAAACAAAGGATTAAGTACAAAATCATGCATTGAATTATTACATAATGCTATTAATGAGGCTAATGAAAATGTTGTTAAAATACTTGTTGAATATATAGGTCCTAATCAAGATATGAAAATATCTAACAAAGTTATAAAATATTTGTGCGTGTGTAATGTTAATTATACAAACATTATAAAACATATATCATGCTATGCAAATATTTCTTCATTAAACCCATCTGTTTTATTTCATGTTTGTAAAAATGAAAGATTAGAATTATTGGTTCATCTAATTGAAAATGGTATTAACTACAAGGAAAATATTAATACTTTATTAAGAATAAGTGCAAAATATGGGTATGTAGATATAGTAAAATATTTGGTTGAAATCGGAGCCAATATAAAATTTATAGATATTGGATATTATGATAGGGAATTAGAAAAATATTTGGATGAAACAGAGGCAGCTATAAGAATGACATATCCTGGAGAAGATATATATGAATATGATAGCGATTATTATACATCTGATCATAGTAGTGATTGTAGTAGTGATAGTGACAGCGACTGTAGTAGCAGTAGTAGCAGTAATAGCAGTGATAATAATAGTATTGGTAGTTGTAATTATTGTAATTATGAACAATATAATAGAAAACGTAAAGCCATAAAATGTAAGGCCAGAAAATCTGGTAATTATATGAATTATTATAGTTATAGCAGTAATAGTAGTAACACCAGCGATTGTAGTGATTCTGATTCAAGTAGTTCTAGTAGTTCAAGCGGTTCAAATAGCTCAGGTAGTTGGTAATAAATATAAATATATATAAAATATGATATTATAATATAATATGATCTTGAAAAAAGATAAATTTTCTAAATAAAAAATTTTTTTTAAGACCAACGAAATGTCCACCTCCGATCCGATCCCCATCACCATTCCTCTAGTTAAAGACATAATGGATATCTATCAGACACAAAAATAGATGACCATTTAGACAACAAAATGTTAGAAATGTACAAGAATCTTACGTCATCAAATAATAATAATTTAATTTATACAAATGAAGAGATATATGAATATATAAAGTTCGTCAATATCACATGTATAGATGTTGTTCATTATAAACATATTATAAAATATATCAATAAGGACAATATTTTATTCTTTGACAGTCTCTTTGATAATTATGACATATTGTATGAAGTATTACCATTACTGTCATATGATACAGTTGTCAATTACAAAAGATTTGAAGATCAGAAAATAAAAGACAGATGGATTATTAACAATATGACGTGGATTAAAAGGTATAAAACAGAATTATTAGAGCCATACATTAAAATAGAAGTTGATGATAATAAATATTATGTCATAAATGGTAATATATATGATAATGCTAAAAAAATATCATCTATAGTAAGAGATACTCTTGAAATATTGTATGATTTACCTGAAATTTCAAGAAAGGGACACTTAGGTTTAATTAAATACATAATCAATAAGATTGAAAAGCCATTACTTAATAATTTATTCACAGTCTACAACATGTTTCAACCTATAACATTTTTATATGATGCTATCCTAAGAGCGTGTGCATATAATCATTTAGAAATTGTGGAATATATGATAAATTATCTCAAGTCAAAAAATGTACTTCATTTATTAATAGAATATGATTATTTACCACCATCGTTGTGGTTGAGTTCTTCTATTAAGAACATCGATATTGTCAAGTATCTAATGGAAAATGAAGATTTAAAGCAATATATAAATATACAGACAGAAGTAGATGTAGACGAAGAGTTAATTGATTCTGTAGGTGACGGAAATATGCAAATGGTAGATTTAATGTTATCTTATGGTGGGAATATCAATTATAGCACAAAAATAAATAACAATCTTAGATGTGTATTAAAAAAACCACAATATAAGGATGTGGTTGATGATATTGATTTATTAACGATAGCAACATGTAATGAAGATTTAGAGATGGTTGAATATTTAATCAATAAGGGGATTTGTCTTGAAGATTTTGGTGATAAGTCTATTGTGACAGCATCAAAAAATATTAATATCAATGTGACAGTAAAATATGTTATAGACAAATATATAAGTTTAATAAATAATGATATGAAGAAGAAGTTGTGTTTTATGAACATACTTTTGTTAACAGGTAACAAATATATTGTAGCATATGTAAATGATAAATATTTGACTATAAACGATATTATTCATAAGGCTGAAGATATCAATGAAATATTATCATCAGCATACATAGGAGGACAAATTGGATTTATTGAAAAGATTTCCAACAAAAAAGAATATTTATCTTTTGAGAGATTAATACCCATAATATATCACAATTCAGAAGATGATTGTATAAATTTTTTGAGAAAAAACAACATACACCCCGAATCTGTAAACATCATAACAAATTTCTGTATTGGAAAGGGATATCTCAATCTCTTACTTTTTATTTTAAATGGACAATATGAAAAAGTGAATATTGGTGAATGTATTTTAAATTCTTATTCTGAAGATGAATGTATTATTTTCATTGACACCATATATGAATCTAAAAATATTACAGAGAATGAAATAGTGAAAATGGTTGAATCGTCTGTCAAAAAAGGATATCTTAAATTAATAACGCGTGTGTACAAAGATAAATCAATCAAGCTTCCCTTAAATGATTTACTGATTGAAGTATGTTCAAATGACAATTTTGAAATAATAAAATATCTAGTAGAATTAGGTGCAGATGTCAATTATAGACGACCTGTACCAATTTTTAATCTATATGTGCGTCAAGCAGACTTAACAGGGAGCGAAAATAGTGATGATATAATTTCAACAGTATTACAAAAATGTAAAAATATAGAAATCATTAAATATATGATAAATGACGGTCTGTCTGTAAAGAACATAATAAAATTTATGTATACTAGAACTGTAAAGTGTGAAGAAAAAATACACGAGGATGTAATAAGACATATATATGATAATAATTTAGAGGGAATAAATACTATTGGAACTCATTCATTATTTAACATATCATGTTTACACAACAGAAGTGATGTGGTCAAATATTTTTTAGAAAAAGGAATAAATGTAAAATCATCAATAAATAGTGTTTTTAAAGAAGTCATACGATGTAATAGAGTGGAGATTGCAGAAGTGCTATTAAATAATAATGAATTGTGAAAGGTGCTGGATATAAATAGTTGGACATTTGTAGACGCGTGTGATAAGGGAAAAACTAAAATGGTAAAGATGATAATAAACTACGTTGATTTGGAGAAATGTGGTAAGGAGGCGTTGGTGGAAGCATGTATGAATAAGCATTTAGAAATAGCTGTCCACTTAATTGAGAATGGAGTTGATTTCCAATTTAACAATAATAAACTTTTAAGAAAGTGTGCAAAATATGGGTATGTTGATATTGTAAGATATTTAGTTGAAAAAGGTGCTGATATAAACGTAATAGATACTAAATATTATGACAAAGATATACAAGAATATTTGATTGAAATTAAATCCGATATAAAATTATCACAAGAAAAGTTTATTGAAAATAGTGATAATTATGATGATTATTATAGCCAAACATCAGATTTTGAAGAAGAAATTTTTGGTTCATTAGAATTTGAAGATGTTGATGATTAAAATATATAGTATATGACGATATGGTATTGTAATACAATATGGTATTGTAATACAATATGGTATTGTAATACAATATCATTGAGTTTTTCAACAGTGTATTAGGCAATTATATTATGGATAGCACAATATGATTTTGAAAAAAGATAAAATTTTATAAATAAAAAATATTTTATAAATAAAAAATATTTTTCGTTCCAAGGTCAAGCAAAATGTCTATCTCTTACACAGATTCAATTCCTCTCGTCAAAGACATAATTGATACCTACCCGGACACAAATATAGATGATCATTTAAATAGTAAAATGTTGAAAATGTATGAGAATCTTACATCCACCGACGACAATAATCATATTTACACAAATGAAGAGATATATGAATATATAAAATTTGTTAATGTTACATGCATGGACATTATCCATTATAAACCTATTGTGAAATATATTAGTAAGGACAATATTTTATTTTTTGACAGTCTTTTCAATAATTACGATATATTCCATGAAGTGTTTCCATTACTATCATATGATACTGTCGTCAATTATTATAAATTTGAGGTTTCAGAAATAAAGGATAGATGGATTATCTGTAATATGACATGGATCAAAAGATACAAAACAGAATTATTAGATCCATATATGAAAATCGAGATCGATAAAAATAAATATTATGTTATAAGTGATAATATATACAGCAATAGAAAAAAGGTATCTTCTATACCAAGGCATATTCTTGGTGCGTTATGTGATTTACCTGAAATTTCAAAAAGAGGACATTTGGATTTAGTCAAATATATAATCAACAAAATTGAAAAACCTTTGCTCAAGAATCTATTAAAAGAATCTTATAGATTTCGATCTATAATATTTTTACATGAAGCTGTTTCAAGAGCCTGTGAAAATGATCATTTAGAAATTGTGAAATATATGATAAACTTTTTCAAATCAAATAATATTTTACACTTAACGAAAAATAAGAACTATACATTAGCATCTGTATGGTTGCAACATTCTACTAAGAATGTCAATATTATTAAATACCTAATAGAAGATGAAGATTTAAAAGAATATATAAATATTCACTCTGATATAAATGTAAATGGGATGATAATGTTGTTAACAGGTTATGGGAATATACAAATGGTAGATTTTTTGTTATCTCTTGGAGGGTGTATTAATGTTAAAAGGGAAATATATAATAAGCATATGGTATATATTAAAATGCCACAGCATGAAGATATACATGAAAAAGTTGATTTATTAACGATAGCAACATGTAATGGAGATTTAGAGATGGTAAAATATTTAATCAATAAGGGAATTTCTCTTTGGGACTATGCTGAAAAATCTATTATGCTAGCTTCTAAAAGTAACGACAATAACACAGTAGTGAAATATATTATAGACAAATATATAAATTTAGTTAAGGACGACATAAAGGATATGGAAAATTTTATAAACACTCTTTTGGTGGCAGGTAACAAGAATATTGTTGCATACGTAAACGATGAATATATTACCATAAACAGTATTGTTTATGAAAGTGAAGATATTGTTAGAATGATATCATCAGCGTATATAGGTGGACAGATTGAATTTATCATGAAAATTTTTAATAATGGTATTATAAACGATGTAATAACTTCCATGACAAATACACATATATCCTCCAAAAATATAATATCTGTAATAAATTATAATTCAGAACATGATTGTGTTAAATTTTTAATATTTTTGAAGGAGAAAGGCATACAATTCGAGATCATAAATGAAATTATAGATATCTGTGTTGAAAAGGGATATATTTATTTATTGCTTTTTATTTTAAACGGAGAATATGAAAATATAGATGTTGTCAAATGTATTCTAAATTCTCATTCTGAAGATGTATGTGTTTTCTTAATTAACGCTGTATACGAAAATAAAAAAATTGAGGAAGAAGAAGCAGTAAAGATTATTGAGTCTTCTGCGAAAAAAGGATATATTAATTTAATAAGGCTAGTAAATAAAGACAAATTAATTAATCTCCCTTTAAACGATTTATTGATAGAAGCTTGTTCTAACAATTATTTTGAAATAATAAAATATTTGGTGGAGTTGGGAGCTGATGTTAATTATCGACAATCATTAGTTTTGAATGAATATACAGGTTATAATGTTATAACAATTCTGATGTTAAATAAACACGAAAATATTGAGATTGTTAAATACATAATCAACAATAACCTAAACATAAAAGACATGATTAAATCAATGTATATCGATGTTTCAAAATACGATAAAGACATGTTTTCAAATATTATAAAATATGTGTATGATAATAATTTGGAAAACGTAAATAGTATAATAACACAATATCTGTTTAACGCATTATGCAAACATAATAGAATTGATTTAGTTTCATATTTTTTGAAAAAGGAAGTAAGTCCATTTAATTCTGAATATGGATTAGCAACATCATTATCAATCAATAATATTTTAAATGATAACATTCACTTCAATAGAGTAGAAATTGTAAAGTTATTATTAAACGATGAAAAATTACAAAAAGTTGCAATTGTGCACGGTAAAACATTTGTATATGTATGTAAATCAGGATATACTGAAATTGTAAGAATGATATCAAAATATGTTGATTTAAAAGAATATGGTAAAAAGGCACTAACACAAACATGTAAAAATGAAAATTTAGAAATTGTTGTTCATCTAATTGAATGTGGAGTAGATTTTCAGTTTGACGACAATAAACTTTTGAGATTATGCGCCAAATATGGGTATATTGATATTGTTAGATATCTAGTTGAAAAGGGTGCTGATATAAATGTCATAAACACAAAATATTATGATGTCGATATTCAACAATATTTAAATGAGGTTAAATCAAGTAAAAAATTGATAGGTGAAGATAATGATTGTGATACTTTTGAAGATTATTACAGTTCAGACGATATAGAATCTGTTTGAGCAAATTATTTCGGTGAATTTCCACAATAAATGTATATATGTATAGTGTTGTAATACAACATTATTGTGTTTTACATATTTAATTGAAATTGAATTATGTAAATTAAAAAAAATGTTTTTAAATGGAAAAAACCATACCGTTAGTAAAAGATGTACTTGAAACATATCCAGATGTAAACATTGATGAACATCTGAATGCTGACATGATAAAAATGTACAATGATTTTATGGACGTAACCGACAATAAATCTTATATAAATTATAGAAACGATGAAATTTACAATTACATAAAATTTATTAATTTAACATGCTTAAACACCAATTGTTATAAACATGTTGTACCATATATTACTGAAGATAACATTAATTTTTTCAGTGATTTATTCAACAATTATGATATTTTGTATGAGTTATTTCCTCTTCTCTCATATAAAGTTGTAGCCGAAACCGCTTATTTCAATGATGTTATACATAAACAAATAAAAGATAAATGGATATGTAATAACATGACGTGGATTAAAAGATACAAAACAGAATTGTTAAAACCGTACGTGGTATTTAAAATGCATTCAAAATATTTTTTAATCAACGGTGTTATACATAGTAATCATTGGAAAATAGATAAAAAGATAGTTTCGACGTATGTTGTGATACATGACATGGAATATGCTGCTTTAGAAGGTCATTTACAAGTTGTAGAGTATATAATTAACACTTTTTACGATATATTAGGAGATTATTTATTCACAGTAAATATAAGTGTCGGAAATGATTTCGTTAGTATATTCAACAAAACTATGTGTGCTGCATGTGAAGGAAATAACATAAATATAGTAGCATATATGATAGATTTTATGAAGTCGAAGAATAAGTTATATTTGTTAGACAGATATGGCAATTCAGCAACACATCCTGTGATTCAATGGATTGAATGTTCAATTTGTGATATTGATATATTTAATTATTTAGTCAACAATGAGGATTTGAAGCCGAATAATAATATAAATATAGATATGATAAATAATGGATTGCTTAAAGCTTCGAAAATGAACGATATTCAAACAATTGATTTTCTTCTTGAAAAGGGTGGCAATATAAATTATGAAAGTGAAAAGCACCATAAATATATTAGTTATGATATCAAGGAGAAAAGTGATTTATTGACTATCGCAGCATATTATGGAAATTATGAAATGGTTGTACATTTAATTGAAAGGGGGATAGATCTTGTAAAATATTGTCACAAATCTATATCATATATTTATAATAATTATGAAAAGAATAATATTAAAATAGTTACTCACATAATAGACAAATTCGCAAATACTTCGAAATCAATAGAAGATGATGAAAATCTTTTTTGTACAATTTTAAAATATAATAATTTGGATGTTTTCACATATATGATGTCGAAATATTATCCAACAAAATACATTGAAGATAACTTTATAAACATCGATAATATAATATCTGCAGCATTTAAATATGGTAATATTGACCTTATTAAAAATATGATAAACAGTGACAGTATAAGAAATAAAAGTAATATCTTAAATTCTCAGTGTATAGATGCTCACAAATTAGTTTCAATAATAAAGACTAATTCAGAAGAATTATGTATTGGGTTTATAACATTTATAATGAAATTTTTTAAGATTACATCTATATTAAAAATCATATACGCACCTATATTAGAAGGATATCTTGAATTAGCAGCAATAATATATGATTTGAGTGGAGTTGCAGAGAGTGGTCGATGTGGAATAACAGTAGATGACTTAGATTGTTCCATTATACATTCTAAATCTGAAGAATCGTGTATTAAATTCATAGAACATATATGTAAAAATGGAAAAGTGTGTAATAAATGTGCAGATATAATTGCATATAAATCATGTGAAAAAGGGTATTTGAATTTAATTAAATACATCTTTAAAGATAAAGATATTAATCCCCATATACATAAATTGTTAAAGATATCAATCTCTCGTAAGAAAATTGAAATTATAAAATATTTAATAGACCAAAATATAGATGTACCCCGACTGGAAGAAATATGGTGTGATAATTTTGAAATTAATAAACTTTTTATAGAAAAAGGAGCGGATGTAAAAGGAATTTTTACACATATTCAATTATATGTTGAGTCATCTGAACTTACTAATTATTTAGATATAATTAAATATATATATGATGAAGGCTTAATATCTTTGGAAGATAAAATTACATATAAAATATTTGATGAAACTTGTAAAAAGATAGAGTTCGTAAAATATTTTTTGAGTAAAGGTTTAAAAATGAAAGAACATATTAATAATGTTTTAGAAGAAACAATAACGTGTAATAACATAGATTTAGTAAAATTGTTGGTGAAAAATGAAAAAGATACTGAATATATAGATCCTAATAGTGAAATATTAGTTAAAACTTGTGAAAATAACAATATGAATATATTTAAAATATTTATAAAATATTATAATTTGAATGTGCATAACGGAAAAGAGTTATTATATACATGCATAAATGAGAATTTGAAAATGGTTGTCCACTTAATTGAAAATGGGGCTGATTTGAAAATCAATGATAATAAAGCACTGAGAATAAGTGCTAAATATGGATATATTGATATTGTGAAATATTTGATTGAAAATGGTGCTGATGTAAGCGTTATAGACAAAAAATATTACCACAAGGATGTTGATGATTACTTAAAGTCATTAAATATAAAGTTACAGTTTTCAAACACAGATGATGATTACAGTTCTGACGATACTTCTGATTCTGGTTCCAGTTCCGATTCCGACTAAGGATGGATTATTTTTAATTTTTAAATTTTAAATATATTTCATGATGTGTATATAATCCAAACTGAAATAATTTGTGAAAAATTTTCGCAAAAATCTCAATATTTTTCACTTGAAAAACAATATATAAATGTCTTCCTCTATTCCACTAGTCAAAGATATATTAGATACATATCCAGATGTTAAAATAAACGACCATATAGACGTTAAAATGATTGAAATGTATGAAATTTTCACTGAGAATACAGTAAAAGATACTAAATCTCTAGAGGGTTTAATATCTTCCCAAATAAAATATACAAATAATGAAGTGAAAGATTATATAAAATTTATCAATATGTCATGTTTAAATGTTAATTATTATAAACATGTCGTGCCATATATTACAGAAGATAACATCAATTTTTTCAGTGATCTATTCAATAATTATGATATTTTATATGAATTATTTCCTATGCTTCCATATAAAGTTGTGGCTAATACTATCTACTTTAATGATGTAAAACACAAACAAATAAAAGATAAATGGATATGTAATAACATGACATGGATTAAAAGGTATAAAACAGAACTATTAGATCCATATATGATATATGATATGCATTTAAAATATTACCTGATTAATGGTATGATATATGCTGAACATTGGAAGATAGATAAAAAGATAGTTTCAACATACACAGCAATACTTGACATGAAATATGCCGCTTTGGATGGTCATTTACAAGTTATTGAATATATGATCAATATATTTTATGAAGTATTAGGAGATTACTTGTTCACAATAAATATCAATGATAGAGGTGATCGTAACAGCATATATAATAAAACTATATCTATAGCATGTGAAGCCAATAATATTAATATAGTAGCATATATGATAAATTTTATGAAATCAAAGAGTAAATTGTATTTGTTAGACAGATATACTCATTTAGATGAACATCCAGTGACTCAATGGATCAGATGTTCTATATGTAACGTTGAGACATTCAATTATTTAATCAACAACGAAGATTTAAAACCTAACAATAATATAAATGTGGACATTATAAATAATGGATTGTTTAAAGCTTCAAAAATAAACGACATTCAAACAATTGATTTTCTTCTTGAAAAGGGTGGTAATATAAATTATGAAAGTGAAATAAACCATAAATATATTAGTTGTGACATCAAAGGAAAGAATGATTTATTAACTATTGCATTATATTATAAAAATTATGAAATGGTTGTACATTTAATCGAAAAAGGAATAGACCTTATAAAATATTGTCACAGATCAATATCTTACGCTTATATTAATTATGACAATAATAATAATAAAATTATTATGTACATAATAGACAGATTTGCAAACATTTCAAAGTCAATTACAGACGAGGAAAACTTTTTCTGTACAATTTTAAAATATAATAATGTGGACGTATTCACACATTTAATGACGAAATATTATCCAGTAAAATACATTGAAGATAATTTTATAAACATTGATAGCATAATATCTACCGCGTTTGAATATGGTAATATTAAATTCATCAAAGATATGATAAACAGTAATAATATAAGAATTAGAAGCAATATTTTAAATTCACAGTTTACAGATGCTCATAAATTAATTCCAATAGTAAGGTACAATTCAGAAGCATCATGCATAGGATTTATAACATTTATAATGAATTTCTTTAAGATCATATCTACACTAAAGTTTATATCAGAATCCATATTAAAAGGGTATCTCGAATTAGCAACTATAATATATAATTTGGACAAAATTACAAAAGATAATCAATATGAAATATCAATAGAAGATGTAGGAAATTCTATTACATATTCTAAATCTGAAGAATCATGTATCAAATTCATAGGGTATATATACGCAGATAAAGAAGCAGATTTTGAATGTATGTTTACAATAGCAAAAAAATCATGTGAAAGAGGATATTTAAATTTATTTAAGTGTATCTTTAAAAATGTATTTGAAGATGTTCATGAAGATAAAGAAATTAATCCTCATATATGTGAATTATTAAGAATATCAATTTTAAATAAAAAGATTGAAATTATAAGATATTTAATGGAAGAGAATATAGATGTATTCCAATTAGAAAATATATGGTATGATAATTTTGAAATCAGTAAACTATTTATAGATAAGGGAGGAGATGTAAAAAGAATTTTCGAACATATACACATGTACATTGGAGAGTCTAAATTTATGAATTATTTTGATATAGTCAGATACATATATGATGAAGGTCTAATATCTTTAGAAGATGAAATTACGTACAAAATATTCGACGAGACTCGCAAAAAAGTAAAGTTTGTAGAATATTTTTTGAGTAAGGGCTTCAAGATGAAAGAGCGCATTAATAGAATTTTAAAGGAAGCTATATTGTTTAATATCACCGATTTAGTAAAATTATTAGTGAAAAATGAGGAAGATGTTAAATACATAGATCCTAATAGTAAATTATTAGTTCAAGTATGTGTTAATAATAATTTGGATGTGTTGAAAATATTAATAAAATATTTTAATTTGAATATACATAATGGGAAGGAATTGTTATATGCATGTATAAATGAGAATTTGGAAATGGTTGTCTACTTAATTGAAAATGGAATTGATTTAAAAATCAATGATAATAAAGCACTGAGAATAAGTGCTAAATATGGATATATTGAAATTGTAAAATATTTAATTGAAAATGGTGCTGATGTGAATGTCATAAATAAAAAATATTATCATAAGGACATTGATGATTACTTAAAGTCTTTAAATATTAAAATACAATTTTTAAGTGCAAACGACGAGGAACGTTATACTTCTGATGAATCTGAATCTGATCAAGAGTTAGACCATATAGATGATTAATAATAAATCTTTTAATATATTTTCACGACATATACAATACCAGCAGACATAAACTGATATAATTTGTGAAAATTTTTCACAAAAACTTCAGTATTTTCGCTAAAAATCAACAAATGTCAACCACCATTCCACTTGTCAAAGATATATTAGATGTATATCCAGATACCAATATAAATGATCATATAGACGCTAAAATGATTGAAATGTACAAAAATTTCGTCGAGGACAAGAATAGCAATGTAGAATATACAGATGACGAAATTTATAATTACGTAAAATTCATTAACATGTCATGTTTAAGTGTGGATAGTTATAAACATGTTGTGCCATATATTACTGAAGATAATATTAATTTTTTCAGTGATCTATTCAATAATTATGATATTTTATATGAATTATTCCCTATGCTTCCATATAAAGTTGTGGTTAATACTATCTACTTTAATGATGTCAAACACAAACAAATAAAAGATAAATGGATATGCAATAACATGACTTGGATTAAAAGATATAAAACAGAACTACTGAATCCATATTTAATATTCGAAAAGTATTCAAAATATTATTTGGTTAACGGTACGATATATAGTGATCATTGTAAAATAGATAAAAGAGTAACTCCATCGTATATAACAATACTTGATATGGAACATGCTGCTTCAAAAGGTCGTTTACAAGTTGTAAAATATATAATTGATATATTTTATGAAATAATAAGAGATCGTGTGTTCACCATAAGTATTAATTCTGCAGGTGATTTTATTAGTACATATAACAAAGCTATATGTGCGGCGTGTGAAAATAATAATAAGGATATAGTAATATATATGGTAAATTACATGAAAACGATGGATAAATTACATTTGTTAGACATATATGCTCATCTGACTATTCACCCAGTTGTTCAATGGATGAAATCATCTATATGCAATATTGAAATATTTAATTATTTGGCTAACAATGATGATTTAAAGCCAAACAATAATGTGAATAAGGGAATAATAAATGGTGGATTACTTAAAGCTTCAAAAATGAACAACATACAAGCAATTGATTTTCTTCTTAAAAAGGGTGCTAATATAAATTATGTGGATCATGTACACCATGAATATACTAATGGTGATATTAAAGAGCCGACTGATGTATTAACAGTGGCATCGTATTATGGAAATTACGAAGCGGTTGTACATTTGATTGAAAAAGGAATAGATGTTTTAAAATATTGTCATAGATCAATATCTCACGCTCTAAACAATAATAATTTAAATATTAATAGTTCTAACAACGTTAAAATTGCAATTTATATAATAGACAAATTTGCAAATATCTCGAAGTCAATCGCAGATGAAGAAAAATTCTTCTGTACTGTTTTAAAATGTAATAATTTAGAAACTTATGTACATCTAACAACGAAATATTATTCAATAGAATACATCGAAGACAACTTCATAGATATTGACAATATAATATCAACTGCGTTCGAATGTGGTAATATTCAAGTTGTCAAGGACATGATAAACAATGATAATATAAGAAGCAGATCTACTATTTTAAATTTAAAATATATGGATGCTTATAAATTAATTCCAATAATAAGGTACAATTTAGAACGATTATGTATAGAGTTTATGAATTTTATGATGAAAATTTTCAAAATTATGTATACATCGAAGTTTATATCCGAGTCTATATTAGAAGGATATCTTGAACTAGCTGCAATGATATATGATTTGGACAAAACTATAGAAATATCAATAGTAGATGTGGAAAATTCCATTATGTATTCCAAAAATGACAGACAGTGTATAGAATTTATAGAACGTATATATAAAAATAATGAAATAGATTTTGAATGTATATTTGCGATAGCAAAGAAATCATGCAATAAAGGGTATCTGGATTTGATTAAACATATTTTTAATAATATGTTTAAAGGTAGGGAAACCAATACTCATATTCAAGAATTATTAAAAATATCAATTTATCATGAGGAGATTGAAATTGTGAAATATATAATGAATACTAGACCTAATATAGATATGTTAAAAACAGAAAAAATGTGGAGTGATAATTTAGAAATTAATAAATTATTAATAGAAAAGGGAGCAGATATAAATGGATTTTTTAAACATTTTCTCTCATACACTGGACCACTTGAACTTATATTTTATTTTAGAGTAGTAACATACATATATGATGAAGGTTTGGCATTGTTAGAAGATGAAATTACATGTGAAATATTTTACCGGACTTGTAGAATATATGAATTTGTAGAGTATTTTTTGAATAAAGGCTTCAAGATGGGAGAACGCATTAACAGTGTTTTAGAGGAAACTGTATTTTATGATGATATTTACTTAGTAAAGTTATTAGTTAAAAATAAAGAGGATGTGAAATATATAGATCCTGATAGTAAAATATTGGTGAAAGTGTGTAAAAATAATGATTTGGATACGCTGAAAGTATTGATAAAATATTTTAATTTAAATGTACATAATGGAGAGGAGCTGTTATATGCATGTATAAATGAGAATTTGGAAATGGTTGTGTTTTTAATTGAGAATGGGGCTGATTTTCAAATCAATGATAATAAGTTATTGAGAATAAGTGCCAAATATGGATATGTTGACATAGTGAAATATTTAGTTGAGACAGGCGCGGATGTAAATATTATAGACAAAAAATATTACCATAAGGATGTTGATGAATATCTGAAGTCGTTAAATATTCATATACAATTTTTGAGTACAAATGATGAAGATCTTTATAGTTCCGATGATATTTCAGAATCAGATGTGGAAGGTGATTTGTATGATTGATAATAACTTGTAAATATATTTCATGGTATGTACAATGTTAGTGAAAATAAACTGAAATAATTTGTGAAAAATTTTCACAAAAATCACGATATTTTCATGTTAGACCAACAAACATCCACTTCTATTCCACTCGTCAAAGATATTTTAGATACATTTCCTGATGTTGAAATAAATGACCATATAGACATCAAAATGATTAAAATGCATAAAAATTTCACTGAGGATAAAGACGATAGTATCAAATACACAGATGACGAAATATACAGTTATATTAAGTTTATCAATATGTCGTGTTTAAGTGTAGACAGTTATAAACATGTATCTAAGTATATTAATAAGGATAATATTCATATTTTTGACAAGCTTTTTGACAATTACGACATTCTATATGAATTATTTCCTCTTCTTTCATATGAGACTGTTTCAGATCACACAGTGTTCAATAATTCAGTTTATAAAGAGATCAAAGACAGATGGATTGTAAGCAACATGACATGGATCAAAAGGTATAGAACAGATTTACTTGAACCATATGTAAAAATAATTGTGGACTCTGAAAAATATTATGTCATAGCTGGGAGAGTCTACAGTACTCATACGAAATTTAATCTAAAAAGAGATGAATGTTCATCACTATGCAATATTGGAATTTTATGTAAAAATGGGTACTTAGATTTGGTTAAATATGTGATCAATAATGTAAATAAAAATTGTGAGGATGAGATGTTAGTCAAATACTTAAAATATTACACATACTTAATGATACATATTTGTGATGGTATTGGTGAGGCACTTAAAAATAATCATATAGAAATAGCTGAATATATCATTAATTTTCTAAAGTCAAAAGGTGCTTTATATTTAATTGTAATATCGGATGGTCACCATGATTGTATACATTCATCAATATTTTGGCTTAGAAACTTAATCACCAACATTGAATCTGTAAGATTTTTACTGGAAAATAAAGATCTACAACCTTACGTTTGCAAACACAAAGATCATGATTTAAAACTGGGACTTTTTAGAGTAGCAAAGGATGGAGTAATAGAAATGATAGATTTTCTTATAGATAATGGTGTGGATGTGAATGAAGAAATTGAATTAAATTCGAGCGATCATATATCGAGAGAATTATCATATAGAAGAATAAATGAAAAGATTGATTTACTTACTATATCATCATATTATGGACAGTTCGAAACAGTCAAATATTTGATTATGAAAGGTATAAATGTTAGAAAATATGGTCCCCTTTAGGGGTACTTTGCGCTGGACCCATGGGGTCCACCGTCGAAGAAAAAGGGCAATTCGTCTCTCTTCCAAAAGTAAGGATAAGAATAAAGATGAAAACGTCCAAGAAACAATAATCAAATATATTATTGACAAATTAGTGCCTATAATTAAGATTGATAAGATAGTAAAATTCATAAATTTTGTTTTGAGAACGACAAGTGGAAGAGTGGTTGATCATTTGATGGAAAAGCATTACAATTATGACTATATTATTGAAAAAACAAATATTTATGACATAATTACATCGGCAAATGTGGGAGGTCAGATTAATTTTATAGAAAATATATGCAGGCTCTCATTATCAAAAGAAAAACATGATATTCTTTTTATGATAAGTGAACTCAAAGATATGAAATCTATTATAAACAACAACTCAGAGGATGAATGTATAAAATTTATATTGTTCATGGGTGAATATAATATAAACTTTACACAAATGAATGAAGCAATAAAAACAAGTATTGAAAAAGGATTCTTTAAATTATTGATATACATGGTAGTAAGTCCACATATATTAATAGATTATGGTATAAACAATCACACTAAAACAAAATGTGTGGGTAAAACTGTATCTGATGCTGTATATATCACCTTTGTAGAAGAACGGGATATTATGACGGAATATGATTTGATAAATCATTATGTTGCAACATGTATAAATTATTCTGCATCTGAAGAATTATGTATATCTTTTATAAGATGGATATGTGCGGGAGATTTGGAAAATATAAATATGTCCAAGGTTATGATTAAAACAGTAGTGAAAGGATATTTAAATTTGATGAAATATTTGTACAGAGGAGACATAGATAAAAAATTATTGGGTGATTTGTTGATTAAGGCATGCTATAATAATCGTTTTGAAATGGTGAAATATTTAATAGATATCGGAGCAGATGTTAATTATATAAATAAAAATGAAAATGGAAGTGTTGACACAGATATTTTTTATGAAAGTGTAGCAAGAGTAATTGCGACCGAATGTAAAAATATCGAAATGATGAAATATATTATAGATAAGGGCATTAATATAAAAGATTTATTTATATTTTTGTATGATCACAATGATAAATTGTCCAGATTATCTAGAGAGATATTTGTAGAAACTGTCAAATACATATATAATAAAGGATTAATGAACATAAATAGTATAGAAACATACACTATATTTAATGACATGTGTAGTAGTGGAATACATGAATTAATAGAGTATTTTTTGAACGAGGGTATACAAATGAAAGAGTTAATTAACAAATCATTAAATAATGCATATGAATCAAATAATAAGAAGATAATTGAGTTGATTGTAAGCAACGAGAAAAATAATAAATTTATAAATAATCCTATCAAGTGTTTCGTAAAACTATGTAGAGACGGATGTACAAAAATTGTAAAGATTTTAACAGCGTATGTTGATTTAGATAAATGTGGAGGTTCTACCTTATTAAGAGCATGTAATGAAGGTTATCTTGAAATAGTAGTTCACCTAGTTGAGAGCGGTGTGAATTTTGAAAAATATGGTAACAGAGCTTTGAGGTTAAGCGCAATATACGGATTTATTGATATTGTGAAATATTTGGTAGAGAAAGGAGCGGATCCAAAGGTTATTAATGCTAAATATTATGATAAAGAAGTGGATACATATTTAAAAGAAATTGGAGTACATATAGAATTTGATAGAACTAGAAGGGAAATTATCATACATGATGATTATGAAGGAGAAGAGAATATGGATGATGATTATTATAGTGATAATGATTTAGATAATGATTAACCATATGTTTATACACTATTGGTAGTTACACATAATGATTAATTGACAAAATGTTAAATTTACATGGTGTTGCAATGCAATGTCATGATTATTTCATACCATTCGAACTATGCGGAAGTGATTAATTTCAGTAAAACCTAATGATATTCAACAAATTTATGAGAAAAAGCAAATTTTTTTTAATAAAATAAACTTTTTTTTCCATAAATATGAATGACACTATACCATTAGTCAAGGATGTGTTGGGAATTTACCCTAATGCAAAAATGGATGAATATATTGATGGTAACATGATTGAAATGCACAATAATTTTACATTAAAGAACGATAAGGTGGAAGAATATAATGATGAAAAAATATATGAATATATAAAATTTATCAATAAAACATGCTTGGATATTAATTGTTATAAACATGTTGTAAATTATATTAACAAGGATAACATTAACTTCTTTGAAAGTTTATTCGACAATTATGATATACTGTACGAATTATACCCATTATTATCATATGAAACTGTTTCACACCATATAATGTTCAACGACCCAATTTATAAAGAAATAAAGGATAGATGGATTACATGCAACATGACTTGGATTAAAAGATATAGAATGGATTTACTTGAACCATATATAAAGTTTATCGTGAAAACGAGTGTAAAATCTGATAAATATTATGTTGTATCGGGAAAAATCTACAGTACTTATATGAAATTCAATTTGAAATCACTAGGACATCCAATAATGACCGGTCATGAAATAATACTTGACATAGATCAAATTTGTTCTAATGGCCATATAGATCTTGTCAAATACGTCATCAATAAGATAAATGAAGCTTATGATGGTGATGAGATGTCCAAATGTCCAATTTTTAAAACTTGTAGTTTTATGAGAGGACGACTCAGTTATGCAATTTGCACGGCACTTGAAAATGATCATTATGAAATAGCCGAATATATTATTAATTTTCTTAAATCTACAAATATTCTATATTTGTTAAAAGTAACTAATCCAGCACATGATTATCCAGGATCTCCGACATCTTGGCTTAAAAAGTCTATCAATAATATTAGATCAATGAAATTTTTACTGGAGAATGTTTTACTGGAGAACGAAGAATTATCATCAAATATTTTGAAAGATAAAGATCATAATTTAAAAATAGGACTCTTTAAAGTGGCAAAAAATGGAGTGGTGGAAATGATAGATTATTTAATTGATATATGTGGTGGTGATATAAATGATGAAATTAAAATACCTTATTACGATCCCAATTCAATAGAATTATCATATTGCTTTACAGGAGAAAAAGTTGATCTATTGACAATATCATCATATCATGGACAATTTGAAACTGTGAAACATTTAATTTCAAAAGGTATAGATGTTGAAAGATATGGGAAAAGAGCTATTCACCACACTTTGAAAAGTAAACATTATGATATAGTTGAATATATCGTTGATAAATTAGTGTTTATAATACAGAATAGTAAGGATGGGATAGAAAGATTCATAAACGCCATTTTGAGAACAGGGGATGAGAAATCGTTAAATTATTTAATGGAAAAATATTACAATTACAATTATGTTATTGAAGAATTAAATCTTCATGAAATAATTGAATCAGCATATACGGGAGGCCAGATTACATTTATAAAACATATTCACAATTTACTATCAATGAATGGAAAACACGATATCATTAAAATGTTAAATATAACCAGAGATATACAATCTATAATAAATTTCAACTCAGAAGAGGATTGTATAAGTTTTATGTCTTTTTCATATGATTTTGTAATTGATTCTCATAAAACAATGTTAGGTACTCTGAACATAGACAATATAATAGATAAATGTGTTGCAAAAGGATATTTTAATTTACTAATACATATTTTAAAAATACCACACAGATTGATAGGGAATAATGATATGTCTCATAAACTAATAAATCACTATATTGTGACCAGCATATATAATTCTATATCTGAAGAGTTGTGCATATTATTTGTAAAATGGATATGTGGTGGAGACTTGAGAAAAGTAAACATACACAGAATTATGGGAGATGCAGTAGTAAAAGGATATTTAAATTTAATAAAGTATCTATACAGTGATGGGTTAAATAAGGGACTATTAAATCATTTGTTGCTTAAAGCATGTTATAATAATCATTTCGAGATAATAAAATTTTTGGTGGGTGTAGGCGCTGATGTCAGTTATAAAAGTGAACATATTAGGACAAGCATATATTATGAAAGTGTGCCTAATACACTTGGAACACGATGTAAAAATTTTGAAATTATGAAATATATGATTGACCTGAATATGGACCTAACAGATTTACTACAAACTTTTTATGATCGTAAACATAGATTACCTAGAGATGTATACATAGAAACTGTTAAATACATATATGATAAAGATTTGGCAGATATGGAAAGTAAAGAAACGCAAATTATATTCAATAACGTATGTAGATATGGTATACATGAATTGGTGAAATATTTTCTCGATAAAAATATACAAATAAATAAAGTAATAAATAGGACGTTACTTAGAGCAACTGTATCTCGGTATAAGGAAGTAATTGAACTGATAGCAAACAATGAGAAATGTATTGAATTTATAGATAAATCCAATAAATGTCTGATGGAAGCATGTAGTAGTAAACATATTAATATAAATATTATAAAATATTTGACACAGTGCGTAGATGTCAATAAATATGACGCTACTGCATTATTATATGCATGTGTTAATAATAATCTTATGGCGGTGGTACATTTGTGTGAGTGTATAAATGGTATAGACTTTGAAAAATATGGCAATAAGGCTTTGAGATTAAGTGCTAAATATGGACATATTGATGTTGTAAAATATTTAATAGAGAAAGGGGCGGATCCAAATGTTATTAGTAATAAATATTATGATAAGGATGTGAATGCGTACTTAAATGAAATTGGTGTGTATATAAAATTTGAAAAAATTGAGAGAGGAGATGATGTTGATAGTTATAATAATAATGGTTATTATAATGATAATAGTTATTATAGTGATGATGATATGGTGCGTCATGAGGATGGAGTAGATTGTTATGATAGTGAAGATGAGCTAGAAGAAGATGAAGTAAATATTGTAGGTATTGCTCAAACAGGTCAGTTGACACCTGGAAATGGTGAAATGTTCTAAATAAACGAAATTTTATTATGGTATTGCAATGTAATATCAATGACCTTCAACAAATTTACATATAAAAATAATAAATTTATGAGAAAAAATAGATTTTTTTCTCCATAAACAAACTATTTATTATACGATTTGTTGATTTACATATTATATTCCCACAAATGAGTGATGACATTCCTCTTATCAAAGACATATTGGATATTTATCCTGACACCCAGATTGAAGACCATATTGACAGTAAAATGATTGAGATGTACAACAATTTTATATCCCGGAAAAATAAGGTGATAGTATATACCGATAAAGAGATATATGATTATATTAAATTCATCAACAAGACATGTTTAAACATAGACAGTTATAAACATGTTGTAAATTATATTAATAAACATAACATTAATTATTTTGAAAGTTTGTTTGACAATTATGACATATTATGTGAATTATTGCCACTATTACCGTATGATATAGCATCACAATGTGAAGTATTTAACAATCCCGTTCACAATACAATAAAAGAGAAGTGGATATCACATAATATGATTTGGGTGAGAAGATACAGAACAGATTTACTTGAACCATATATAAAATTAGAAATATTTACCGCAAAATATTATGTCATAAACAAGAAAGTTTATAGCAATCTTAAAAAATTTAATTTGAAATCAGTTAATTACATAGCAATATGTGACATGCCGAAAATGTGTGAAGATGGACATTTAGATTTGGTTAAATATACTATCAATGCTATGGATGAATATTGTGGAAGTGAAAATGTTAAAATGTATTTGGAGTCTCTTGATGTTTTGATAAATTGTATATGTCATTCAGTCTGTTCAGCACTTGCAAATGAACAATTAGAGATTGTTGAATATCTTATTGAATATCTTAAATCAAAAGATGCTCTACATTTAATAAAAGGTGATGGGGTAGATCCATATATAAGATCATCACCATATTGGCTTAAACATTCTACTAATAGTATCAAATCAATGAAATTTTTGTTAGAGAATAAAGAACTGGCTCCTTACATTGATGAACATAAAGATTTAGATTTAAAATTAGGATTGTTCAGATCAGCAGAAAACATAAAAATAGATGTGATGGATTTCATAATAAACGAAGGTATTGATGTAAATAGTGAAATTCAAATAAAAATAGGTAATGGTATACCGATAGAGTTGGTGTATATTAAGACAGGCGAATGTATTGATTTATTGACTATATCATCATATCATGGTCACTTTGAAGTTGTTAAGTATTTAATTGATAAGAATATTGATATTGATAAATATGGAGTACGGGCTATACGTTATGCTTCTAAAAAAGGACACAATATGATAATTGTATACATTATTAATAAATTAATGGATACAGTTCAGAGTAACAATAATAGGATGGAAAATTTAATAAATATTATTTTAAGAACAGGTAATAAGGAAATAATGAAATATGTGATGAGAAAATATTATACCTTTAGATATATTTGTAACAAAATGAATATTTATGAGATATTCACATCTGCATATATGGGTGGTCAAATTGAATTTATTGAAGAATTTTATAACATGTTATCAACGAATGATAATCTTATGGACAATCATGCGAACAATAGTATGATAATAGACATGTTAAATGAAACTAATGACATGATATGTATCATAAATTTAAATTCAGAGATTGACTGTATAAATTTTGTTTCATTTATGAATGAGAACGAGATAAAAATATTATGTAAACATGCAGTGATAACAACATGTATCGCAAAAGGATATATTGAGTTGTTAATTTACATATTGAAGGATCCACATACATTAATAGAAAATAACATGATGAATCATAATATTATAAGCTGTATAAATAGTTCCACATCTGAAAAATCATGTATGTTACTTATAAATTGGATATGTAGAAGAGATTTAAAAAAGTTAGATGTACCAAGTATTTTGTACATTTCGGTAAGGAAAGGATATTTAAATTTGATGAAATATGTATATGATGAGAATGTGGGTAAAGAAAATTTGAGTGAATTATTACTCATAGCATGTGATTGTGGCCATTTTGAAATAATGAAGTTCTTGATAGAGATGGGAGCAGACATCAGTTATAAAGATGGAAATTATTGTGGATACATATATTATAATGGTGTATCGAGGATTATGACTGAAAGGTGTAAGAATTTTGAAATGATGAAATATATGATTGATAATGGTATGGATTTTAATTATATATTATCATCATCACATAGGTGTATGGGTGATCGATATAGAAAAACGTTCATAGAAACTATTAAATATATATATGAAAGGGAGTTGGTAGATATAAACAATAAATATACATATATGTTATTTAGTCACACATGTGAATATGGAATACATGAACTGGTGGAATATTTTTTAAACAAAGATATGGATATGGAAACATGTATAAACAACTCACTATACAAAGCAGCCTGTTTTAATCATGAGGAGATTGTAAAAATGATTTTAAATAATGACAAATGTAGAAAATTTATCAGTAAGTCAAACAGATCTCTAGTAAATGCGTGTAAAAATGAACATATAAACATTGTGAGGCTGTTAACGAAATACGTAGATGTTAATAGTTATGAGGGTGCTGCATTATATTATACTTGTGTTAATGAAAATCTGGAGATAGTAGTACATTTAATTGAAAATGGTATAGATTTTGACAAATATGGTAATAAAGCCTTAAGGTTAAGTGCAAAATATGGGTTAGTTGATATTGTAAAATTCTTAGTGGAGAAAGGCGCTGATGTACATATTATTGATAGAAAATATTATGATCCGGATGTGGATGCATATTTACGTGAAATTGGTATAAACATAGAATTTGATAAACCAGTTAGCAATATTATTGTACGTGATGAAAATAATATTTATTATAGTGAGGATGACATAGAGAATTATAATTTATCAGATTCATCTTATTCGGAAGAATCGGACGATGACAGTGATGGTTATGATGACTAAATAAGTTTTATATATGATGTTGTAATGCAATATCAAATAGTATTAGTGAGGTTACGTTTATAGTGTAGTCCAAGACATTAATTAACTTTAACAATATTCTGATGATTCATATCAAATTTATGAGAAAAAAAATATTTTTTTCTTTGTAAACAACAAATTATATTTTTTACAATGTGCGATAACATTCCCCTTATTAAGGACATGATGGATGTTTATCCAGACATAAGGATTGAAGACCATGTTGACAGTAAAATGATTGATATGTACAATTATTTTTCACAGATTAACAAGGTGAAAGTATATACTGATGGTGAAATATATGAATATATTAAGTTTATCAACAAGACATGCTTGGGCACAGACAGTTATAAACATGTTATAAATTACATTAATAAGGATAATATTAAATTTTTTGAGAGTTTATTTGACAACTATGACATATTATGTGAATTATTCCCATTATTGCCTTATGAAATAGCATTACAGTGTGATGCTTTTAATAATCCGATTCACAAATTAATAAAAGAGAAATGGATTGTCCAGAATATAACCTGGATTAAAAGATACAGAACAGATTTATTGGAACCATATGTGAAATTAAAGATACATCGTGAAAAATATTATGTTGTAGGTAGAAATGTTTACAGCAATAATAGGAAACTTAATTTAAGACTGGATAGATACATACAGTTGGAAGATATGGTAGAAATGAGCAAAAATGGTTATTTAGACTTAGTTAAATACGTCGTCAATATTGTAAATGAATCATGTGGACATAAAAATATTAAAGCTCATTTTGAATCTCATAAAGTTATAATGAGATGTATTTGCAGTGCTATCTGTGCAGCACTTGAAAATGGTCATATAGAAATTGTTGAATATTTTATCGATTTTTTTAAATCAAATGATGTTTTACATTTAATAAAGATATATGATGATGACGATGATGAATATGAAAATTCAATAGTGTATTGGTTTAGATCTTCTTTAAATAATATTAAATCTGTGAAATTTCTTCTGGGAATTGAAGAATTATTTCCATACATTGATGAAAATATGGATTTATATCTTAAAGAAGGATTGTTTAAATCGGCAAAGAATGGAAATATAGAGATAATGGATTTCGTACTAGACAATAATGGTGGTGATATAAACGACGAAATTAGAATAAAGCTGAGTAGTGACATATCAGCAGAATTGGTATATAATAGAATAAATGAAAAAGTTGATCTATTAACGATGTCATCATATTATGGACAATTGACAATTGTTGAATATTTGATTGGTAAAGGGATAAACATTGATAAATATGGTGAGAGAGCAATACGTTATGCCTCAAAGGGTGGATATGATATGATAATTATTTACATTATTGATAAATTAATGGATGTAATTCAGATCAACAATGATAAAATGGAAAATATCATAAATGTCATTCTGAGAACCGGTAATAAAGGAGCTGTTGATTACTTGATAGAAAAGTATTACACTTTCAAACATATTTCCAACAAAACAAATGTTTGTGAAATAATAACATCTGCTTATATGGGCGGTCAGATTAAATTTATCAGAGAATTTTATGAAATATCATCAATAATTAATCTGTTGGCTGAACCCATAGATATAAGATTTATTATAGATTTTAATTCTGAAAATGACTGTATAGAGTTTATGGAATTCATAACATCTATGAATGGCAATAAAGTGGATATATTACATATGTGGTTATTCCAACATGCATGTATTAAAAAGGGATATGTTCGATTATTAATGTATATACTGAAAGAACCACATGAACTAACAGAAAAAGATATGGTAAATAATAATATTATAAACTGTATAAATGGTTCTGCATCTGAAAAATCATGCATTTTATTTATAGAGTGGATGTGTGGTAAAGATTTGGAAAAATTAGATGTACAGAAAATTCTGGACTGTTCAGTAAAGAAAGGATATTTAAATTTAATAAAATATGTATATGGTACAAATGTTGTGGTTAATGCAGAATTTTTGGGTGAACAGCTGCTTAAAGCATGTATTAGTGATTACTTTGAAATAATGAAATTTTTGATAGATAAAGGAGCAGATGTTAATTATAAAAAGAATTCGAGTGTATATTATAATGGTGTGTCGAAAACTATGACCACAAGATGTAGAAATTTTGAAATGATGGTATATATGATAGAGAAAGGTATGGATTTTATTTACATATTAACAGTTCCACATAGATATATAATCAAAGAGTCTAGAGAACCATTTATAAAGACTATTAAATATATATACGAGAAGGGGCTAGTGAACATAAACAGTGAAGAAACATTTACATTATTCAATGAGGCATGCGAAAATGGAATGAGCGAGTTAGTAGAATATTTTATGAGCAAAAACATGGAAATGGGTGCGCGTATAAATAAATCATTATACACAACAGTTTGCTTTAATCATGACGATATAGCAATAATGATTTTAAACAGTGATAAATATAAAGATTTCATTGATGGATCAAATAAATGTTTAATAAAAGCATGCAAAAACGCAAATACACGCTTTGTGAAACTGTTGACGAAGTATATAATCGTTAACGAGTGTGATGAAGCAGCATTGTTTCACTCATGTATCAATGAAGATTTAGAATCTGCGGTACATTTAGTGGAGAATGGTATAAATTTTAAAAAGTATGGTAACAAAGCTTTAAGGCTAAGTGCTAAATATGGATTGATTGATATTGTAAAATATTTGGTAGAGAAAGGAGCTGATGTAAATGTTATTGATAGTAAATATTATGATAGGGATGTGGAGGCATATTTGCGTGAAATAGGGGCAAATGTAAAAATCGATAGTGACAACGGTAATGTTGTGTATGGTGATGGAAATGCTTATTATAGTGAAGATGATTTTGAATCCAGTGATTCGGAGAGTTCGGGTGAAACAGACAACTCAGATAATTCAGATGATCCAGGTGATTCAAATGAATCGAGTGATGATTAATTTTTAATAAAATGGAATTAATATATATGGTATTGTAATGCAATATCGTATGATGCGAATGGCATTAATGCTATCTGTTACGTGTAGAATTTTATACATGAGGTTAATTAATATCAATGGCACCCTGGTGATATTCAATAAAATTACAAGAAAAATAAATTATTTTTACTATAAACGACAAATGTGTGAGAGCATCCCACTTATTAAAGACATAATGGATATCTATCCTAACATGCAGATAGAAGACCATGTTGACAGGAAAATGATCGAGATGTATAATAATTTCTCTTCAAAGACTAATAGGGTGGATGAATACGGTAACGATGAAATATACGATTATATAAAATTCATTAATAAAACATGTTTGGGTATTGACAGTTATATGCATGTTGTAAATTATATTAACAAAGACAACATTAACTTTTTCAAGAGTCTGTTTGACAATTACGACATATTATGTGAATTATTCCCATTGTTGCCGTATGAAACTGCATTACATTGTGATGCTTTTAATAATCCCAATCATAAATTGATAAAAGAGAAATGGATTACACACAACATGACTTGGATTAAAAGATACAATACTGATTTATTAGCCCCTTACATAAAATTCACTTTTTCGGATATAAATTATTATGTAGTAGATGGTACTGTTTATAGTAATCATAAAAAAGTAAATTCGATAACCAAAGATTACTTTGAAATATCATTTCGTCTGGATCATATGACGAGAAATGGACATCTCGATTTAATTAAATATGTAGTCAGCATCCTTGTCAAAATTCATGGAAGTAATTTTATTAAAGAATGTATGAATTCAAGCAGTTCCTTAATGGATAAATTTTGTGAAGTTATTTCTATTGCGTGTATTTATAATCAATTAAATATAGTAATGTATATGATAAATTTCCTCAAATCAAAAAATATTTTATGTTACACTACAAATTGTGGAAAACATTCATCCAGATTTTGGCTTGATTATTCAATTAAATGTTATGATATATTTACTTATCTGATATCAGACGAAGATTTACGTGAATACATTGATATTAATAAAGATATTAACATAAATGAGGGATTGATTGATGTAGCAAAATGTGGTAACATTGATATGATAAAAACTTTAATTAATGCTGGCGGTAATATTAATTATAAAACTAAAGAAGCAGGTTATTATGTTTTTTCAAGGGTATACATGAATAGAAATGTGAGAGGAGTAGATCTGTTGACAATTGCAGCACATCATGGGTTTTTAGAAACAGTTAAATATTTAATCGACAATAATATTGATATTGAGAAATTCTGTGAAAAAGCGATTGAGAACTCATCCAAGAATGAATACATTGAAGTTACGAAATATATAATTGATAGACTTATGGAAAAAGTTGGAAATGATACTTCCAAGAAGAGGATCTTTTTACACAAAATGTTGAAATTAGAAAGTAAAGAAGTCATCTCTTATTTACGAGATAAATATTATACAATTGACTACATAATCAATGAAACTAGAAACATAGACAAACTGATATCTATTGCATATAAAGCAGGACATTGTCAATTTATCATGGATGTTATGAATTATTTAAATGAGGTAAATGAGGTAAATGAGACAAATAATGTAAACAATATTCTATCAGACAAGACATACATACACTATAAAAGAATAGTTTCAATAATAATACATAATAGTGAAGATGAATGTATAAGATTCATAAAATTTTTGAATTCTAACAACATTTATATCAGATTTATAGACAAAATTGTTAAAGCTTGTTCTGTAAAAGGATATGTATCATTGTTAGATTTTATATTGGAAGGTGTTTATGATATTTCAAATGACATTATGATAAATCTCATACAAAATTCTAATTCTGAAGAATTGTGTATACACTTTGTAAGTCAAGTATATAAGAAAAGAAAGATCAAAAAAATACACGTAGACAAAATCATAGAGGTGTCAGTTAAGAAAAATTATGTTAACTTAATAAAACAAGTCTGTACTATTGAATCTAAAAAGTTTAATGAAAGAGACATGAGTAGACAAGTGTTAAATTTTTTATTGAAATCAGCATGTGATAATGATGCCCTTGAAACAGCGAAGTATTTAATAGAACATGATGAAGATATAAATTATATGCTCAGTGATGTAGCGCGTATAATATCAAAAAGTGATAATTTTGAAATAGTCAAATACATGATTGACAGTGGTATAAATGTAAAGAAATTATGTGATTATTTACTTCATGATATGTCAGATATTCGTGATAAATTCTTTACAAGATCAGTGAAATACATATATGATAAAAATCTTATTGGTATAAATGATAAATACACGTACAAGATGTTTGACAGTTTATGTACATTTAATAAATATGAACTGGTTGAATATTTCATAAACAAGGGTATGGATATGGGGAAGAGGATAAACATACCATTGAAGATCGTTGTCACAGATAATAATGTAGACATTGTTAAATTAATTGTTTACAATGAAGAATACTGTAAATATATATACCCATCAAATAAATATTTCACATATGCTTGCAAATATGGATTCATAAAAATTGTAAAAATACTTCATCCATATGTAAATATAAGCCCAGATGTAGATGTAAATTATTCATATGAATCTGCTTTGCTAAACGCGTGTAAAAATGGCCATTTGGATGTTGTTGTACACATAATTGAAAATGATCCAGATATTCAATTATGTAATAAAGCTTTGAGGTTGAGTGCGAAATATGGATATGCAGACATAGTGGAATATTTGATTGAGAAGGGTGCTGATATCAATATTATAGAGACAAAATATTATGATACTGATGTGGAAAATTTACTCAGCCGACTGGGACACAAGATAGAATTTAAAAATATTGATAATATGGATATTGGTGGTGGATATTACAGCTCTGATAATTTAAACTTCAATATTGATAATTATGGAGATAATGACGATAATTGTGGTAATAATTGCGATAATAATTGTGATAGTGATAGTGATAATAACAGTGGTAGTGACAGTTGCAATTGCACTAGCAGTAATAATAATAAAAATAAATGTAGCGGTAGTGAGGATAATAATGATAGTGATGACGATAATGACAGTAGTGATAGTAGCGATAATGATGATAATGAAAGTAGTGGAAATGAAGATGATAATAGTGATAATGATGGAGATAGAGATGTTACAAATAATAATACTAATATCAATTACACAGATTTCATGTTTAGACCGTTGGATTGAAAATTGTATCTTCTATAAGCCACATGTAAGTGATCAAAATTATGCAAGAAATGTTAAAATTTACTAAACAAATTGTTTATTAATAGGAAATACACAATGGTGTCTACATGTTTGTTTTTTTATGAAAAAGATAGATGTTCTCGTACCCAAGAAAAGGACAGCTTATGGTGCTCACTACATACTATTAAAAATATGAGTTATATAGCATGTAATGAAACATATTTTAATGGAAGACTTCCTAGCAGTGCTAAAGTTAAGAAATCGAGAGATATTAATAAATATTTGTTAACCGGTGACGCACATTATTTAAAAGATGCAAATAACAAAGACAATAAAGTTGATTTAGAATTCATAGAGATGTCTAGTTTTGTCGAAACTTTGCTACACCCCGACAATAATTATTATATTGTCATGAAATATATCCGTCACGTTTTAAGAAATTCTGGATTTAGAGATATAGATGGAGTGTTAAGAATGAAGAGAATCAGTATAACAAGTGGAATGAGAAATACATATTATGAACAAGTTTCATATAGACCAATGAGTTTTTATAGCTGTAAATCTGAAAGAAGTTATTATGTAAAAAGATATGGACATCCAGGAGGTGATGAGGAGGAAGAAAATCCATATGATAATATTAAATTGGTAACCAGAACTGACAGTAATACAAATATACATGATGATGTTTGTTATGTTCTAACAATCACTGACGAGACTATCAACAAATTTTTAGCAAAAAAAGATATTAACGAGATGATATCAATCCACGACAGGAAATAAATGTTTATATAAAGTTTATATTATGTTGCAATGCAACATAATTATCGATTATCATATATTTATAGTTATAGTTTACCCCACACCACGAAATATTTATAACAAATTTGAAATTAATTATTATAAAATTTATGCACAAACAATGGGAGACATACCACTAATTAAAGACATATTAGAGATATACCCTGACGCAAATGTGAATGAATATGTGAATAATAAAATGATTGATATGCACCAATGTTTCACAAACAAAACAGAAAAAGATAATTATTCTAATGATGAAATCTATGAATATATTAAATTCATTAATTTAACATGTTTAAATCCCGATTGTTATAAGCATATTACAAAATATATCAATGAAAATAACATTGATTACTTCAGCACACTTTTCAACAATTATGACATATTTTGTGAATTATTACCATTTCTTCCATACAACATAGCCTCTAAATATTTAAATTTTGACGATTCAGAACAAAGTACAACAAAGGAGAAATGGATCATAAATAACATGGAGTGGGTAAAAAGACATAAAACAGATTTACTTAAACCATATTTAAATTTTTTAAATCTTTCAAGAAGTTATTATTTGCTAAACGGCGAAATTTATGGTAAACACAAAAAGATCCATCCCAAGATAAATGAACCTTTAAACATTATTTACGATATACCTGAGGCTGCGATGAAAGGTAATTTGAAAGTGATAAAATATATAATTAATACTTTATATAACACTTACAAAGAAGATATTTTCAACATAAGAATACTTAGAACATTTAATTTCATCAGGACATGTTGTAAGGCGATATGCATTTCTTGCAGAGAAGATTATCTTGAGATTGTAAAATACATAATTGGTTTTTTCAAAAGTATGAATAAATTATATTTATTTAACAATGGGGCTGAATACTCATCAAAATATTGGATTCTGTATTCAATTGAGAATGTTAATATAATCAAATATTTGATAACTAATGAAGATCTGACAGAATATGAAGATCTGACAGAATATGTTGATATAACGAACGATATAAGAATGGGGAAAGAGTTGACCAAGATGTCAAAAAGTGGAAATATAAAATCAATTGCATTTTTATTGGAAAACGGCGGTGACATAAATTATGAGGATAAGATAAGTGAAAATTACACATTATTTACCAGCTTGAGATTTGATCCATATTCTAAAATAAATTTATTATCAACATCAGCATACCATGGACAAATTGACGTCATCAAATATCTAATAAGAAACGGGATTGATCTTAAGAGATATGGATATAGATCTATATATTATGCATCTATTTGTGCAAATAACAACCCATCAATAATTGAATTTTTAATTGATCAAATGATTCTATTTGGTGAAGATATAAAAAAGGTATTTAAGGTTGTTCTAAAAACTAAGAGTAAGAATGGTGTCTCTTATATGAGAAACAAATATTTTCCAATTGGATCTATTTTAAACTTCGATAATATGGATGATATCATATCTCATGCATTTGAGGGTGGACATATAGAATTGCTTAGCGATATTATAGAAAAGAGAACCCATAAAACTATGAGTGTCAAAGAACTTGTGTCATTAATACAAAATAATTCAGAAGATATATGTATAGACTTCATAAAATTCTTTTCAGAGAAAGTGAATCATATTTATGCACCATATGATGTTATATATGCATGCATTAAAAATGGATATCTTAACTTAGCCATGCTTCTATATGATGGGATGTTTGAAATTTCAACAGAACTGATTGTAGAAAGTATTTCAGCATCTAGATCGGAAGGAGATCTACACTGTATAAATTTCATAAAATACATTTACAACTTCAGAGAAATCACAGAAAAAGATATAATCAGATTTGCTAGAACGGCTGCTTTTAATGGATATTTGGAATTAGTAAAATATTTATTGGAAAAAATTTGTGTGAGCACAGATTTGCTGAACGAATTATTAGTTGTGGTGAGTAGTGTGGATCGCTTTCATGTATTAAAATATTTGGTCGAAATGGGTGCTGATGTAAATTATGGTTGTTTGAATTCACATTTACATCATACTGAAGAGGATATTATAGAGAACATACTTACACTTAACAAAAATTTGGAAACGCTGATTTTTCTGATAGAGAAGGGTGCTAATGTAGATAATATATTAATGCATTTGCAGGCCCATTTATATGCAGAACATCTTAACATAATTAAATATATATGTGATAATAACTTGATTTGTGATAACAATATATTTATAAATCGCTTATTTATTAGAGCATATGAATATGGAATTGAGGAGATAACAATGTATTTTTTAGAACATCCACACATAATTGGTAAACGTATTATCAATTCATCAATAAATAGTATTTTATTATCTGCAACTATGTATAACTGTAAAACTGTGGTTGAATTTTTGACAAAAAGTGATGTTTATAGTAAACATATAAGCCCTCTGAATAAATGTTTATTATATGCTTCAAAGTATTCAAAAATAGATTTAATAAGAATGCTGATTAATCATATTGATGTAAATGGACACGAGACTGCTGTACTTTTTGAAGCATGTAGAAATGAAAATTTAGAACTGGTTGTGTTTCTAGTGGAAAATGGCGCTAAAATTAATGCGAAAAATAACAAAGCTTTAAGGTTGAGTGCTAAATATGGATATGTTGACATTGTAAAATATTTGATTGAGAATGGAGCCAATGTAAAGTATATAAGTAACAAATATTACGATATGGACACTGATGAATACTTAAAATCGATTGGAGTATATATAAATTACGATCGTTCAAGTGAACATTTAAGTGAGGATGATTATTTTAGTGATGATAACATTAAAATAAATTATGATGGTGAAAGTGATTCTCTGACTGAAGATGAAACTATGAGTGATTTGTAGACTTGAGAGATAATTAATTTTTCATTGAAAGATTAACATAAGTCCGCATAACAATGAAAAATATTTCGAAAATTTTTACTAAAAAGGCAAAATGTCAAATGATATACCACTCATCAATGATATTTTAAAAAGCTTCCCAAATGTTAATATTGGAGAACATATAGACAGTAAAATGTTGGAGATGTATGAAAGTTTCTTAAATAATGAAAATAAAGAATATACTAGCGAAGAAATTTACAAATACATCAAATTTATAAATTTAACCTGCTTAGACCCTAAGTGTTACAAACATGTTGTGAGCTATATAAACAAAAATAATTTTCCATATTTTGCCAACTTATTAGAAATCTATGACATAATGTGTGAATTGCTTCCATTACTCCCGTATTCAATCGTATCACAATGTTCACATTTCAAAGATATTAGATTTAAGGAAACAAAAGAAAAATGGTTTGTGAATAATATTGAATGGGTTATGAGATATGACACAGAGATGTTGAAACCATATAGCAAATATAAAAGTAAATATGCTGAGTATTTTTTGATTGACGACAAAATATTTGGCAAGCACAAAAACATAAATTTCAGGGTAAAAAAATCTTTGCGTATACTTTACGATTTGAAGGATCTCTCAGAAAAAGGACATTTAGATATAATAAAATACTTATTAGAAAAGTTGGATCCAATATTTCATAATGTTTATCTAACAGAGGTTAATATTAGTAGTGCATACAACAGCGGATGTGATGTTTTTGGAATTCTTTCATCATCTATATGTAATGCAGCAAATAATAATCATTTCGAAGTTGTAAAATATTTTGCAGAATTCATAAAATCAAAGAACCAAATGGATTTATTTACACGAAGAGAAAATGAATATGCGAATTACCCTACCTTAATGAATGATGCTGTAAGAAGTGGAAATTTAGAGATGGTTAAATATATAATGGAGATCATGCGAGTGAATATAAATGATGCGTTATTAACCGCAGCTGTATCTGGAGCAAATGATATTCTTACTTACCTATTGGAAAATGGAGGTGATATTAACAGTGTTGGATATGGAGACGATGATAGAAATTTATTATCTGAAGCCTCATGCAACGAACATATTGAAACTGTAAAAATTTTGGTAGAAAGAGGTATAGATGTGAGAAGATTCGGATATTCAGCAATAGATGCTGCATCTTTTGATAAGCATCTGGATATAATAATTTATATTCTGAACGTATTTAAAGAAAAAGGAATAAAAGTGAATAAGACGAGATTGTTGGAAAGTGTAACTACAAATGAAACAAAATACAGTGATGACATAGTTTTTAAATATATCTTTGATAATTATTTTGACAATAAAGTAATTGAAGACAGACGGAAAATGTTACAATACATGTTTTTGGATGACAACAACGACAATATAAAAAATTTTATAGAGAAAGATTTTACAATAAATTTCATGAATATCAGGACTATATTTGAATATAGATCGGAAGAGAATTGTATAAGCCTGTTTGAATATTTCAAGGTAAATAATATATATATTTGTAATATTGACGAGATTGTCAAACAAGCTGCTGATAAGGGGTACGTCTCTTTTATTCTAAAATTATATAACGGTAATTTTAATATTTATCCTACTGAAAAATTGAGAGACATGACAATCGACGTCATTACTGAATTATTAATATATTCTTCTCCTTCTTTTGGGAAAGAGGATGAAAATATTACAATTAATTCAATTACATTTTCTGAAAAAGAAAAATGCTTGATAGAACTTATCGAACAATTCTTTAAAGAGAAAACTGATGACTTGAAAAAAATAACAAGGGTGTTGACATGTCGTGGTTTTTTGAATCTTGTAAAGTATTTTGTAAACGTTCTGAAGAATGATATAAACATAAATGATTTGTTAATACTTTCATGTGAATATGGTGAACTTCCCATCGTGAAATATTTGGTTGAGAATGGTGCTGATGTGAAATGTAATATATTAGACCATTCCATCAATAACATATATCATAAAAAATATCTCAATAATACCGTCATAATAGTACTTAATATAGTCAAATATTTATTGAGTAATGGAGCAGATGTAATCAAAGCATTGTACTTTATTAACAAATATTTCTATATATATGAAAAAGACAATTACACATTTTTAATTAAATCGTTATGTGACATTTATCTCAGTGATACTTACTTTGAAAACAGTTTAATGTTTGAAGTGATTGAAATGATAATTAAAACCGCATGTGATAATGATTGTTTCGAATTAATAGTATACATGATTGGGAAGGGTGTCAACATAAATTCGATTATTAATAAAACTTTGGAAAAAGCATCCCGACTGGGACGTGCGGATGTTGTGAAATGTTTACTAGAGCTCAATGAAAGGGAAGGTTCTATAAATTTCCTTGAAAATAAATCATTAGTTCTGGCATCAAAGCATGGTCATATAGATATTGTTAAAATGTTGATATCTCATATAAATGTTAATAATTTCAATGGTGAAGCATTAGTAAAGGCTTGTAAATACGAACATTTGGAGGTGGTTGTTTTTTTAATTGAAAACAGTGCTGAAATTGCAGTAAATGATAATAACGCTCTTAAAAATGTCCTGAAATATCAGTATTTGGATATATTGAAATATTTGATTGAAAAGGGAGCTGATAGAAATATCATAGAGAAAAATTATAAGTGGAACAATGTGGAGATAAATAACTATTTGGAAGGGATTGGATTTGTGACCATTGAAAGGTATTTAATGTTTGATGTAAATAGTAGATATCCCACAATTGAGACGGGTGAGTATTCAGATTGATGAAATTGACAATTATGTATACAATGTATACATGGTGTAAATGTGTAAAGCTATCACATAATCATTTTTTTATATAAAAAAAATGAAAAAATTTTTGATTAAAGGAGTGGCTAGTGTCGGAATAACATATGGTGCTAATTATCTTATGAATTATTATGACCACGAATTTACAAAATATAATAAGAACAAAACATTAATTGAAGATCAAGAAGGATTGAATAAAAAAGCCAGGTTGGTGGGAATCAAAGAAAACGTCACATTTTATGAATATAACGAATCAAGCACTCGAGGAATAAATTTATTCGGGATCAGACTAATCGTTAACTTAAGAAAATATTACGATGATTTTGATGTTTATCATGAACTAGCACATATTAAATTCAATCATAAATTAAAGAGCAGTTTTATTAATATATTCATGGTAATATTTTTATATAGAAAAATTTATTTATCTCCGATATTACTGTTTGTAAAAGTGGCTACGACAAAAATTTTTGAGAAAAATGCAGACATATATGCGTGTTCTCTCTCACCTGTATCAGATATAAATAAATTTATATTTCTGATTGAAAGGGATGTTGAAATCGGAAAAAAATTATACAATGAAAATTTTATAAACAAGTTCATATATACGAAAAATGGTGATTATATTTATGAGTTTCATCCTTATGGTACAAAAAGAATAGAATATTTGAAAGAAGAAGTGAGGAAAAGGATGTTATTACAAAGTGACAATGATAAATGATTTTATGTTGATTTAATTATTAGTACATGATAGATAATAAATTGATAATTTATTATCATATTTTTAATATTAAATATGGACGACGCGGATATTATTATCGACGATCTGACAACGTTTATGAATATTGACAACGAAGATATTATTGTCGGAGAACTGATAACATTTATAAATACGGACAACGGTGATATTATCCTTAACGAACTGACAACATTTGTAAACAATGTAACATGTAAGGAAGATGCTTATAACAGACATAGAAATGATGTAGACAGCATCTTATCATTATGTTTCAATAGTATAAAAGAAATTATGCTAGATGATTATGATAGTATGATGGAAATTATCATAGGATATTTGTACCCACTAAATGATCACAGTAAATGTAAATCTAATTGTGACAACATTGATAAATTCCTACATACATTGGTGAACAAGCATAAATTTTTACCACCACATTTTCCACTTAATGTGAAATTTATTATGGAAACAGTTTCACCAGAAAAAGAGATTAAGCTATTTAAATATAAAACCCCAGATTGGAAATTGATATTACCGGAAAATCTCATTACAGCAAGAAACATTGTGAGTGATGCAGAAAAGTTATCATACTTTGGGAAAAATGGATGTGTCAATTATGTAAATTATTTAAAAGAAATATATCCAAATGATGATTACGATGCTTATGAAAAAAAATATATTATATTTTATGAGGAAAAGTTAAACATTTATTTAAAATACTTGTTTTCATACGATTTTTCACGGGATATTGCTAAATCGAAACATAATGAGGTGAAGACTGTATATAACAAATTAATAAATAAACATTGGGTAACGTTTTTACATGATAGATTGAAGGTTAGGCCAAATATTCATGTTTACATTAAAAATAATGAAAATGATGATGAAATGTTCGGAACATGTCAACTGATACAGGATAAAATTTTCATATTTACATATAATGACACCGAGGTCATATGCGAAGAGCTAAGTGATTTTATGAAAAAAGACATGTATATATGTGCCACTTACAAACACATTGAGTAGTTAAAAATATAATCATTGATTATATATTATGAATAATTTATTATTTTAAAAGTGATATATAACTTAACAAAACTTTTATTAAATGTCTGAAACGATCCCTCTAGTAAAAGATATATTGGATCTGTATCCAAATACTGATTTAGACGCATATGTTGATAGTAAAATGCTAGAAATGCATAATAGTTTTTTATCTCAGAATGATGTAAATTATGAATATACGAATGAGGATATATACAATTATATAAAGTTTGTCAATATAACATGTTTAGATGTAGATAATTACAAACATGTTGTTAAGTATATTAATAAAGACAATATTTCATTTTTTGATACTTTATTTAGCATCTATGATATTTCCAGTGAATTGTTACCACTCTTATCATATGATATTGTTGTAAATAGCCATATATTCAATTATCTGTCTAACATAGGAATAAAAAATATATGGATAAACAAAAATATAAAATATATTAAGAGATATGATTTAAAAATTTTGGACCCATATATAACGTTTGAAAAAAATGGTGTTAAATATTACATTGTTGATAACATTGTTTATAGTAATCATAAGAAAGTAAATATTAATAATAAACAATCTCTCGAAATTATTCATCATATATGTGAGATGGCTATATACGGCCATTTAGAATTAATCAAATACGTAATTAACACTTTAATATCTGCTTACAAAAATGCAAAAAAGTTATTTTATAGCAATGACTTCTCAGCAGAACTAATATTTTGCAAAACTATAATGTATGCATGTGAATATGATAAATTGGACATAGTAGTATATATGGTAGGTTTCTTAAAATCAATCGATAAGATTTATATAGTAAGTAATGGACAATATTCATTGTGTAAATGGATATATAAGTCATTTGGGAGCCCTAGTATTTTTAAATATTTATTGTCAGATGAAGAATTAAAACGTTACATAAATATACACGATGGTGCAATTATCAATAGTGCATTATTTTATTCTATAAAAAATGGAAGTGTGGAGATGATAGATTTTTTGATTAGCAAAAGGATTGATATTAATAACGAAATAAAAATTTTTGATGTTTCTCATTTGAATAATTCCAGACGCGTCAATCTCAATGAAAAAATTAATTTATTATCAATATCATCATATTTTGGCAGTTTTGAGTCAGTGAAACATTTGGTAAAAAGAGGAATTGATTTGTTAAAATATGGAGAGAAAGCAATTCAAGTTCTTGATAACACATATACAAATGTGGAATTGTTTAAATATATCACAGATATATACATTCCTATGATTAGTGGAAATTTTGAGAAATTAAAATCATTTCTTATCACGGCCATTAAAACAACTAATAAGCATATTGTTGCATACATTAATAATAATTACATTACTATCGATTACATAATGGATAATATTAAAAATATTGATGAATTATTAGATATAGCATATGAATCAGGTCAATATAAATTTATTGAAGATGTTATACACAAGATGTTTATTAAAAGAGGGAAAATTCTTCCCAGAAAGACATATATTTCATTTGACAAAATACTACCAATGTTAGACTACAATGATGAAGATGAGATTATACACTTTATATCATTTTTATATTCAAATAATGTTTTCATTGAAGAGATTGATAGCGTCGTTGAAACATGTATTTTAAAAGGATATGTTAAAGTGGTAATATTCATAAAGGATGATTTATATAACATGTCATATGAAAATATTATAAAATGTATAAGATCTTCGCATTCTGAGAAATTATGTATACATATTATAAATGAGATGACCAAGAAACATGATTTCAAAAATGAGGAACTGATAGAAATCATAACCGAATCAGTAAAGAAAGGATATTTAAATTTAGTTGTAAAAGTGAATGATAAGAAATTAACAGACTTGCCCCTAAATACATTATTAATAGAAGCTTGTACAATTGAACATTTTGAAATGGTTAAGTATTTAATTGGATTAGGTGCAGATACCAATCATGATAATGCTCTGAAGATCGTGATAACCAAATGTAAAAATATTGAAATAATCAAATATATGATTGAATGGGAGGTGAACATACAAAAGGTATTGTTGTACATAATTAATAATATAAACAAATTAGATGAAAAAAGATATTTTGAAATAATTGAACATATATATGATAGCAAATTAGTGGACATAAACGATAATATTACGCATAAACTATTTAAGGTTACATGTCATAACAAAATGTATGATATATCAGAATATTTATTGAAAGTGGGATTGAAGGTAGAATTGTGTATTAATGTGTTGTATGACGCAATGGATTCAAACAATGAAGAAATTGTGAAATTGATCACCAATTACATAATTTCTGATGTGTATATATCTAATGAAAAATTTGCATATTTATGTAAATGCAATTATACATACGTTGTGAAATATATATCAAAATATGTTGACATTAAATCACTTAGTCAATCTATCTTATTACATGTATGTAAAAATGAAAATTTGGAATTAGTTGTCCATTTATGTGAATCTAGACATAATAAATGTCTGGATTCTGTAAATGGCATTAATTTTAGGAAGAATAATGATAGACCTTTGAGAATAAGTGCGAAATACGGATATGTTGATATTGTGGAATATTTAGTTGAAATGGGAGCGGATATAAACGTTATAGATACAAAATATTATGATAAAGATTTATGTAAATATTTGAAAGATATAAAATCCGATGTGAAGTTACAAGAACAGGATGTTAATTACTATTCAAGTGATGAATTAAGTGATGACAGTTTACAATAATATATTTATTTGTATTACAAATAAAAATAAGATTTTTACTACGTGACCTTTTTCCCACTAATCGTAAGAGATGGAGATAGATAATTTTATTCTGAATTAATTTTGTGTGTTTGATTATAAGCATTAATCTTTTTTTGGAGTAAAGATGCCTTTGGAGATCCTTGACTAACAGAAATTGATTGTTTTGCAGGTGGTAAATGTGGAACCTGTTTCTTTTGATCCAAAAATGGATATTTATGTTTCATTTGCTGTGATATCTTCAACCATTGGGACTCACCCGCAGGTACTAATGGTTCTGTTGGCATTACAAATGATAAATCTGTTGATGGCTCCATAGTAACAACATCACCTTTTTCAACTCTATCCATGAAATCATCAATTTTTTCCTGAAGTAAAGATTTACCATGATATGATGGTTGATGAACAGGTGATTGTGGTTTAATTATCGTTGATGGCTGGTGAACAGGTGATTGTGGTTTAACTATCGTTGGCTGATAAACAGGTGATTGTGGTTTAATTATTGTTGGCTGATAAACAGGTGATTGTGGTTTTACTATAGTTGGTTGATGTAAAGGTGATTCTGGTCTATGTAATGTTGGTGGATGATCGGGTGATAATGGTCTCAAAATTGGAGGTTGGTTAACAGGTGATGATGGTTTAAATGTTGGTTGTATGACATGGACATTATATTCGTCACCATCAAAATCAGCATTTGTTGGTTTTGTTAAAGCTATATGATGTGTGTAAACAGGTGATGGTGTTTTCATTATAGTTGGTGGTTGGTTATCATACACAGGTGATTTTGGTTTAAATGTTGGTTGTACAACGTGGACATTATATTCGTCACCATCAAAATCAGCATTTGTCGGTTGCGTTAAAGTTAAATGATGTGTATAAACATTGGTTGGTGATTTTGGTCTTAATACTGAAGGTTTGTATATGGGTGGTTGTTGAGGAGAATGAACACTAATAGAAGATTGAGGTTTTAATGTTGGTGGTTGCTGAGGAACATATGGTTTAAAAGCACTTGGTTTGTTAACAGGTGGTTGATAAGTAGATTGAACAGGTGGTTGATAAGTAGATTGAACGGGTGATTGATAAGTAGATTGAATAGGTGGTTTATAAGTAGATTGAATAGGTGGTTGATAAGTAGATTGAATAGGTGGTTGATAAGTAGGTAAAACTGGTGGATTATATATTTTTGGTGGACTGATTACTCTTGGTGGTTGGTTAGTAGATTGAACAGATGAATTATTTAATTTTGGTGGTTGGTATAAAACGGGTGGATTATTCAATTTTGGTGGTTGATATATAGGTGGATTACTTAATTTTGGTGGTTGATATATAGGTGGATTACTTAATTTTGGTGGTAAATTTGAACTATGTTGAATGGGTGGTTGATATACGGGTGGTAATTTCGGACTGTGTTGGACAGGTGGATTATATATTTTTAGTGGACTGATTACTCTTGGTGGTTGGTGAGTATATTGAACAGGTGGTTGATATATTTTTGGTAATCCGGAACTGCTTTGAATAGGTGGAATATATACCTTTGGTGGTGATCCTGGTGTATTTTGAACAGATGGATTGTATATTTTAGGTGGTTGATAACCAGATGATAAACCTGAAACTTGTTGTAATGGTGGTTGATAAGTTGGTTGATAAACAGCCTTATTAACAGGTGGTAAGTTTGAAGCTTGAGATACTGGTATTGGTCTTACAATATTTTGATTGTTGGCAGGTCTATATGGTGGTAAACCTTGTGCATTGATGGGCTTATTACCTTGGTACATGATTTTATATTATAAATATTTTTTTATATATTTTTATTGTTTAAGAATAGATAATATAAAAATGTTAATATATACTGCATAATCAGCACTACGCTCATCATGGTATATTCAAGATAATCAATAATTCTCTGATAGAATTTTACATCTGTGGGATGGATAGAATTGTTAAATTGTTATTTTTCATAAGTTACAAGCTACATTGAAAATATGTATAATCGATAAATTATATTTATAATTTGTAAATATTATTCAGGGATACACAAAATAATTAACATTGGTGAACACTAGGGTTTGGGTGGGTGGGACGCAATGAAGGATTGCTTGAAAAGCAATCTTTCATAAGGGGTAGTTTCCACCATATGTAATCATTCTTTGTGTGAATATGAATAGTCCCTACAAATTATAAATATTTTCCTATCAAACGAGTTTACACTTAATATACCAAAATGAATTTTGGTTGTTTTAAATCAAAAATGTAAAAGATAACAATATTTTTTCACAATAAATTTTGTAATAACACACGCGATGAACAGTTTCAACATGGGTAGCTATTCAGTAAAAGAAGAGGAAAGAGATTTAATAAAATTGATTGATAAGCACAACATGGAAGGATTTATTTCGAAATTTAACAATAAATTAATACACTCCTACGATCAACAATTATTATATGTTCAATATTTTGCATATTACAATTTCATTTCATATTCTATGTGTAAAAATCATTTATATTCTCTATATTATATGCTGAAAAAATTTCCAAATGTAATAAATGATTATTTTCACTATGAGAGTGACGATTTATGGTTGAAAAATCACAAAGATATATGTGAAAAATATTGTACATCTGATTATTCACATATATCACTAATATATTATATAACATCCGAAATAAAGAAAACAGCTGTCAATAAAGACGATACAAATTTTTATATATTATTGGAGATACTTGACTTAGCCACAGATATGCCTAATGTACATTATTTCACGAAAAAATCACGCTTCAGCGATCCTCCAGAAGATTTTGAATATATTGTCGATCATATATTATTTACTCTAACACTGTTTAATTATAATAGTCATGTTTACAAAAAAATAATATACAAATTGTTATGTATTGATCGCTCTCTAATATTTCATTCCTATTTTTGTGAGAACCATACGATTGTATATACAAGAAATTTGGAATTTTTAATAAATTGTTTATATTCACTTCTGAACGGGTATATATCAATATATATGCGTACGTTAATGTCTGTAACAGTTGATACTTTACACATAAGTAATTTAATAAGAGATCACTTGAATAACAAAGAAAATGGTAATTTAATCCATTTATATGATAACAAAGATGAAAGAATATATGTTCATTCCGAAAATAAATTATTTGATGACAATTGCTTAAGATGGATATATAATACTGATGATATTGATAATACTGATAATATTGGAAATAAAAATGGTGACATATTAGTAAAAATAATATTATGGATATCTGAAATAATGGGGCGTGATATAGCACTAAATGTCATTGATAAGACGTTAACTAAAATTAATCTAGAAAATAACAAAAAATCTTATTTTGTAAATAAAGAGAAAAATAAATCAAAAAAAATTTGGATAAATATGGTCAAACAATTAATAATATATAAAAACTCATCTGATATATGTTCATTAATAATATTAATATCTGATAATTTCTTAAAATTTTAATAATTTTTGTGATGATTATTAATTATAAGTAATGCTTATAAATGTTAACATATACTGTTTATTTTACACCAAATATATCATAGCTTATTAGAATTTTACATAGACCTAACTTGTAAGTGTGAATATAAATAATCAATAAATTATATCTTCTATGTTATTATCATTATTGTATAGCACATATATCAATTATATCTGAAATCTCATTTATGTTATCTTCTTGATTAATTGAACCATATTGTGAGGAACTGTTATCATTCAGATAATCAAAATCGTGTTTTATAACATCATGCAGTTCATCAACGTTAGTGCTACTGTTACTTATATTATATTCGCGGTTATTACTGCTTGTATAATCTATATCTTGCATATTATTTACTACCACATCAACTGTTAACTACTTTTTCATATACTTTACTAATCACACAACTTGTTTTATTTATATCACTACTAATTATACCCATATCATTGATCTCACTCACTGGAATATCTTGAACATCTAAAGCATTCATCCGTGTTAATACATTCTTTAAAAATCCTCAAAAGTATATGCATTTCATCAACAGTATTTTTCAACTTTATTTCATTCTTTTACATACATCTCAGACATCCTCTTATTCTCTTCATTTAATTGGTTAATAATCTCATACGCATGACCAATCGATTGTGAATATGATTTTTCTGAATTATCAATAGTATACTTGACATCAGATGTAACAACAGTATTATTATCTGATTTTGGATCAGATTTATCAAAATAACATCTAGATTTGGACCAGAATCAACATCCGATTCAACAACATTGTTACTCTCAGTTGAACTCATTGGATCCGACTTACTCGCGTTATAGCTCATAATAAAAAGTAATTAAAAGGACAGATGATTTTATACCCTCTTTACTCCTTCAAATGTAATAATGAAATCAGGTAAGGAGCCAGCTCCTTAAAGGTAAAGATGTTCAACATATCATCTATAAGAGAAACTTTTATTTTTCTCCCCTTTTCACAACATATTATCCGTGGAAATATAGTTCCTCCACATTCATGACAGCATCATATCTGATCCTTTCTTTCACCTTAACATGGTCATCATTGTTGAAATTTATCGTCTCGGTAGAAGGAAAGGATTGCTAGTCGACTTTGACAATTTTTCTGATCTTTTCGATCAACTCACTTGAGGACTTTAGGAGATCACTCATTGCTCAACTATTTAATATTAATTTTTTTAATTTAAAATTTTCAATTTTTTTAAATTTTGAAAAATGGCTAAAATCTCAATGATCGTTTTTGTACGAATAGAAAGTGTGAATGATAGCAGTAATATGAATTAATTGATGATATTGATGGTTTGTATGAAAATATTGAAAAAGATATGAATTCTGAATGTAGATGGGTATTATCAATTTATTACTGATAAATTAATGAAGATGAGGTTAGTGCTGAATGAATGATATTTATTTTTGAATTAAATTTAGATATTAATGTTGATATGGGATAACTTACGTTTATTTACAAATATTAATTTAGATAAGGATGGATTCATGTTAATATGTTTCTTTAGCAATGAAGATTTTCAGTGTTAATCTTAACCTATCTTAATTTAGCTGAAATTATTTTGTTTCAATTGGGACTAAGCCGAATAGACCCATTGTATTTATTATATATTTAATATTTTTTTTATTTATTAATATAAAAAAATTACGATGTTACAAGAATTTCGCGGTGCGAAATTCGCAATATCTCAATTTTCTTTGCGTTCGCGCGAAGAAAAATAATTAATATATAATACAAATATAATAGGATTTTTTTAAGAATGAATTCAAATAGTCTATATTGATATAGGTTAAATAGCATTAATTTAAAAGTATAATTTTCAAGATTGGTTAGGATCAACACTGAAAATTCTATCGAGAATAGAAATTTATTAATATATAGTTGAGTCAATTATGATTTAACTCAATTAAATGATATTCAGTTATAACTGAATTAAATAATTATGTTTATATTCATTCAGAATGTGAATTTTAAAATCATACTATATTAATGCTGATAAGTTTTCTTTTATATGGAAAACTTTCAGTATTAATCCTAACCTATCTTAATTTGTTTCAGATTAATTTGATACAAATTAATCTAAGTCAAATAGATATATTGTATTTATTGTATATTTAATTATTTTTTATTTATTATTATAAAAAAATTAATTAATATATAAAATAAATATAATTGGAATATTTTTGAAAATAATTTTAGATAGACTATGTCAATATAAGTTAAATAATATTAATTTAAAAGTATATTTTTCAAGATAGGTTAGGATTAATACTAAAAATTTCACTGAAAAGAGGAGATTTAATAACATATGATTATATCAATAATAATTAAAATCATTTAAATAGATTTTAATCATAACAGATTTAGATAAGTGTTATTATAATTAATTGGGATGTAAACTCTTAATATTATGTCACATTGATAATAAAAATTATTTTGTAAATGAAAACTTTCAGTATTAATCCTAACCTATCTTAATTTGTATCAGATTGATTTGACACAATTGAAACTAAGTCAAATAAATATATTGTATATATTGTATATTTAATTAATTTTTTATTTATTAATATAAAAAATAAATTAATATATAAAATAAATATAATAAGAATTTTTAAGGATAAATTCAGATAGATTGTATAGATATAGGTTAAATAGCATTAATTTAAAAGTATAATTTTTAGGATAGGTTAGGATTAATACTGAAAATTTTCTTTAAATGAGAGGATCTATCAACATATAATTTTACCAATTATAATTAAAAATATCTAAATGAATTCTGATTATAATTGAATCATACAAATATATTTAAAATCATTTTAACTATAAATATTTGAGATTATGTATAATTAATGTTGATAAGTTTTATTATAGAAAGAAATTTTCAGAACAAATCCTAACCTATCTTGAAAATTGTCATTCAAACTTACTCTAATTGAAGCTAAGTCAATTAGTCTATTATATTTATTGTATATTTAATTAATTTTTTATTTATTAATATAAAAAAAATAATTAATATATAATACAAATATAATAGGAATTTATTTATAACAAAATCAAATAGACTGTACTAGAATAGTATGAATATCAATCATTTGAAAAGGATAATTTCAAGATAGGTTAGAATTAATACTGAAAAATTTCTTGGAAGAGAAAAACTATTAACACACTTTCAAGTTAATTATAAATTAACTTATTTAAAGTATTAACTTTCAACACTAATCGAAACCAGTCTTGATATATTTCAGTTAGATTTGATGTAATTTTATCTGATCCAAATAGATCGCTATATTTCTTACATATTTAATTAATTTTTATTTATTTATATAAAAAATTAAATTAATATATAATACAAATATAATAAGAATTTATTCTTAATAAATTCAGATTGACTGTATTGGAATAGTATGTATAATATCTATATCCTGCCCATCCGGTACCACTTCTACAAATGGATCATCAGTAACATCAACCAATGGAAATAGTATCAGTTTATATTCACCTTTTATATCAAACACCAATATCTCCAATATTACTTTTTCACCTTCTATACCATCACTAAATAATTGGTATCTTGTAGATCCAGGATATAATTAATAAATTCATTAGTTTTAACAGTAAACTAACAATAAAATAACATGATGAATATTTGAAGGAGAATATACTTACACGAAATGCTATATTTATAAAATATTATTATCATACGGTGTATCAGTGTCATCCAATATGTAAAAATTATTAATAATTTTTAATATTTTTGAAAAAAATTTGTTGATAATATGGAGAATAGAAACTTTAATCTAGATAGCGATCCCGATAATCTTTTAAAAGATTATCCTGAAGAAGATGCTCATAAATACCATGCATTTATCCGTGACGTAGATGATCAATGGTATGAATTAGATTTTCCAAGACTTCTCAAAGATACATCTGGAATATATTCCGAATTTTGTGAACGTATTAAAATTGTTGAACGTGATAAAATTTTAGAATACGATGAAAATGTTGGGATTTCGGGCGTTCTTGAAGATTTAGCTAGAATGAAAGCTAAATTTGCCAAACCTGACAAAAAGGATCTTTGCTGTGTTATATCATATTACAATAACGTAAAAAAGGAGCACGAAAATAAAGAATTAACTGTGAAAGAATTGGAGTATCTAAATATTGTGGAAAGCATGTATAAAGAATCTGTTAAATTATACCATCTACATTATAATGATGAAATTATTTTTTTAGAAGAACCTGTTAGCAGAGATGATTTAGTTGTAGCAAGAAACAGAATTATATCGTGTAATAAATATAAAGAAAAAATAAAATTAAAAGATGCATTTGAAAGAAAATTGATTAAACCCATATCAGAAGGGAGATATAAATATATTTTACATAATTTATACAATACAGAAATATCTGAAGGTATTTTAAATGCCGTACAAGACAATATAAATTTCAAAGATTGTGTACATTTAGCAGAATGGGGAAATATGGAAAATAAACTGAGGAAATGGGCTGACATTTATAAGGGAGCTATAGAAATATTTACAAAAGGAGAACCTATGCAAGGTAATCTTACAAATACTGTTGAAATATCATAGATTATTTTATTATTAACATATAAAAATTAATTTACTATCCAATGGATAATAGATTGAAACATAAATCAAATATATGATGTGTGTATAACATTCAAAAGGACTGACAAATCAAGATCTGTTTCATTATATATAATTTTACTGTGTATTATCTATGTCTATCCTGTATTGATTTATCCTGTGTTAATTATCTGTTTATATTCAGATAAATACCAGACACCATAGTTCTTCTCTCAGAGAAGTATTATTGAGTCTAATATCTTTTCCGTGTTTTTCTGAGAATATCTGGAATTTTCTGGAATTTTTTATTTTTCCAGGAAATTCCAGAAAAATTTTTTTAATTAGAAAAAATTTCCTGTATAAAGATACAGAAAGTATAAAATAAGACACTTTCAAGACGCGTCTACATCATCTTGAAAGTGTTTAAAATAGCTCTTTTTAGAATGTTCTCAAAAATTACAGAAATCCTGGGTGTAAAAGGGGTTGTTGATTTCCCTCTGGGAGAACCTTCAAATGTTATAAAAATTTACATAACTTATTATGATGGTAATTTTTGGGGTTAATTTACATATATTAAAAATATATTACTTTCAAATGGTAATACGAGGTGTGTAAAATAAAAAAAAATATTTTAATATATATGTTTAAGAATCAATGATTATTAATATATACAATGTAGTTAGAATAATATGAATTTATTATACAAAAAGAATTATTAGTTTATGTTTGCCTAATTAATATAAGTAATGTTGATACAAAGCAATTAGCATTTATCAGAAAAATGTAATTATATGACAAGTTTTAGTTAGAACCGAATATTTTATGCTGTAAGTGAGGTCATTCCAAATTAATTAAACTTCCCATGATTTACATTATTTAAATGAATTCTAATTATAACAGAATCAGATAAGCATTTTTATATACATTTAAAATATAATTTTTTAAGATTGAATATAAATGATATTATTATATCCTTTGAAAGAAGAAATATATTGATATTAATTGAAACTAGTGTTAAAAGTTATACCTCCAAATGATTGTTATTCACATTATTTCAACACTGTCTATTCGAATTTGTTATAAATAAATTTCCATTATATTTGCTATATATATTAATTTATTTTTTTATATTAATAAATAAAAAATTAATTAATTATACAATAAATATAATGGTCTATTTGAATCAACTAAAAATGTATTAAATTGAACTAAAATATATCAAGATTGGTTTCGATTAATGCTAAAAATTGACATTTAAATGATTTAATTTATAATCGACTTAACTATATGTTGATATGTCTCCTCGTGAGAGGAGACTTATTGATATTAATTTAAACCAATCTTGAAAGTTACACTTTAAATAATTTAAATTATAGATGATTCAACTATATGTTAATAGTTATCTTCTTATGGGAAATTTATTAATATTAATTAAAATCAGTCTTAAAAATTATACTTACAAATGAATATCAGTGACATTACACTGATACTATCTGTCCGAATTTGTTATAAATAAATTCCTATTATATTTGTTTTTATATATTAATTTAATTTTATATTAATAAATAAAAAAATTAATTAAATATATAATAAATATAATGGTCTGTTTGAATCAATTATAAATGAATAAAATTAGACTAAAATATATCAAGATTGGTTTCGATTAATGCTGAAAATTGTCATTCAAGATAATTTAATTCATAATTAATTAACTGTATATTAGTAGGTCTCTTCGTAAGAGGAGACTTATCAGTATTAATTGATTTCAATCTTAAAAATTATACTTTCAAATTATTTTAATTATAATAGATTCATCTATATATTGATAGTTTTTTTGTAAAGTAATATATATCAATATTAATCAAAACTAGTCTTGATTTATTTCAGTTTAATTTTGTTTATTTTTAATTGATCCAAATAGACAATTATGTCTGCTATATATTTAATTAATTTTTTTATTTATTAATATAAAAAAATTAAATTAATATATAAACAAATATAATAGGAATTTATTCTTAATAAATTCAGATAGACTGTATTGGAATAGTATGGATATTAAGCATTTCAAATGATTAATTTTAAAATTGGTTTTGATCAGTATTGATAAATCTTCTTTTACAAGGGGATATATCAACATATAATTAAACTAACTATGAATTGAATCATTTGAAAATTATATTTTCAAGACTAGTCTTTATTAATATTGGTAAATCTCTTCTTACAAGGGAATATACCAATATATAGTTAAATTAATTAAAATTGAAGTCATTTCAAGTGTTAATTTTCAGTATTAATCAAGAACAATCTTGATTTATTTCAGTCTAATTTTATTTATTTTTAATTGATCCAAATAGACAGTTATATTTACTGTATATTTAATTAATTTTTTATTTATTTATATAAAAAATTAAATTAACATATAAAATAAATATAATAGGAATTTATTTGGAACAAATTCAGATGGACTGTATTAGTATAGGATATGTAACGCTAATTTAGTGGTACAGTTTTCAAGATAGGTTAGGATTAATGTTGGTAAACCTCCTCATAAGAGGAGATTTATCAATGTATAGTTAAGATAGTTATGATATAAATCACTTAAGTATATTTCAATTACCACTGAGTAAAATAAGCTTATTCTACATGGTATAAAATATTTACATTCTACATGACACAATATTGACGATAACATCCCTCCAATATTTACAAATAATAATTGACATCGATAATAAAAGGGCGGTGAATATATCTTAACAAATCCTTACATTCATGCGGGACTTTCGCAAGAAATATGATTATTACCATCTCCAATTATTTCTCTATAAATTAGAGGAAAGATGTCATTATTATTCTGTAAAAAAGAGACTGTTGAACATAATGAGTGTATCTTTATTATACACTTACCATTCTATATCTTGTGAGGTGTTGGCTGGTTATCCATGAAAATTATAATTGTGTGACTGTCTCATGATTTTCTCCAGTAATATTTCGTTACAAATTTTCAAAAATTCCCCGGATTTTTTCTGGAAATTTCTGGAAATATTCTAGAAAAAAATTAAAAATTCCTGTATAAGTACACAAAAAGTATAAAATAGGACACTTTTGAGACGTATCTACGCCGTCTTGAAAGTGTTTGAAATAGCTGTTTTTAGAGTGTTCCTAAAAAAATTACAGAAATCCTGGGTGTAAAAGAGGTTGAAAATTGCCAACTGGGAGTGTTTACAGACAACATAAAATTTTAGATAACTTAAATAACGGTGAAATGTGGGAATGTACCATATATATTTTTAATATATATGAATCATAATGGTGAAATACAATGTCGAAATAAAAAATAGCATAATTCATTTTTTTTGGTATCACACGTCAAATATAATTGTTGTCATCACATTAGTAATTCTTATAATATTTGACACAATGTCTTTAAAGATGAGGTTAATCATAAATTCATATAAATTTAATAATATTAATCTATAGAGGTAGTGTATAATAATTTCATAATATATTTTATTCATGATGTTGTGTAGTCTGAATGTTATTCATTTTGAAGAATGATGTATATTAAATAAATTAGGACTAATGATAATAATTTCCATCGAAAGAGGAGAATTATAATGTGTAATTGAGATAGTTATAATTTGAATAAGTTTATGTTATAACTGAGTCAAACTCATATTTTATAATTGCTTGGGTAATATTTTTTTTAAGTTACAATTTACAAGAAAATTATAGATGAGAATTACTTTAATTTTGAATGGTATATTATCTTATTATTCCAATATGTTAGAACTCTAAGCTCGCATAAATGAAATTTATATATTTTTGATAAATACCTGTAATTTTAAAGGACAACATCGTTGTCCTTTAAATCTGTTACAATTCTCTATCAGAATTTATATCATTATTATTTATATTATGTAATTTTTAATTATTAAATAAAGAAAAAAATTAATATATATAAAAGAACACCTGAAAAAATTTTTAAAAAAATATTAATATTTTTAAGAAAAATCACTGTTAAGAAGAAGTAAACGGGTGAAAATCATTTTAATTTCAGGTTCTTTACTATCCAATTAATCCAATATGAGATCAAATGAAAAATCATATATTTTTGATAAATACCTGTAATTTTAAAGGACAACATTGTTGTCCTTTAAATCTGTTACAATCTTGTTATCATTTTATATGATTTTCATTTTATACTATATAATTTTTAATTATTAAATAAAGAAAAAAAATTAATATATAAGAGAATAGCTGGGAAAATTTAAAAAATATTAATATTTTTAAGAAAAATCACTGTCAAAAAGAAGTAAACGGATGAAAATCATTTTAATTTTAGATTCTTTACTATCCAATTAATCCAATATGAGATCAAATGAAAAATCATATATTTTTGATAAATACCTGTAATTTTAAAGGACAACATTGTTGTCCTTTAAATCTGTTACAATCTTGTTATCATTTTATATGATTTTCATTTTATACTATATAATTTTTAATTATTAAATAAAGAAAAAAAATTAATATATAAGAGAATAGCTGGGAAAATTTAAAAAAATATTAATATTTTTAAGAAATTTCACTGTCAAGAAGAAGTAAACTAGTAAAAATCATTTTAATTTTAGACTTTTCACTATCCAATTATTCCAATGTGAGACTAAATAAAAATTCATATAATTTTTGATAAATGTCTGTAATTTTGAAGGACAACAATGTTGTCCTTCAAATCTGTTACAATTCTCTATAACATTTTATATGATTTTCGTTTAGTACTACATAATTTTTAAAATTTTTCTGGAACTCCAGAAAATCTGGATAATATTAAAAAAAAATTATGTATCTATATACAGGAAGTATAAAATTAAACACTTTTGAGACAGTCCCATATTGTGCTGAAAGTGTCTAAAATGTCAAATTTTGAACATTATCTAAAAATTCTAGAAAATTCTGGAGCGAAAAGAGTTCATAAGTTACTTCTTGGAAGTGCTTTCAAATATTATCAAAATCCATGTAACCTATCATGATAGTAATTTCTAGGGATAATCTACACATGTTATAAATATATCACTTTTACAATGGTAAAATGCTTCTAAAATAGAGACATAACAGTTAGATAAATTATAAATATCTTAATACATCTGATACTTTTACAAACACTGAACTTCTATAGTTTACCTTGTAAGAGGAGGATTATCATAAGCTTAACGTTTTAGTGGGTTAAATACTTACATTAGTGGAATGAAAACAATAGGTTTAATATTCTCAAAAAATAAATATTCATCAACGTGTTTCAGAAAAATAATGTATTTCATGCAAAGTATGTTTTAATATGGAGTAATTAAATCAATACATAATATTACTTGTATAAGATAATTGTATGGTGAATTTTGATTAGGTAGACATTAAATCTAATCAAATATTGAATTTTATTATTTTCTATCATATGGTGGATTATTGAATTCAATACCTTTTAGAGTCTAGTATTTTTCACGTAATTAAACTTGCCACATTTTCATTATTTTCAATGAATTTCTATTGTGCTTAAATTAGACAGATGTGATTAATTTATATGTAATATAATTCTTTAAATAAACAGGTGTTAATATTGACAGTTCTTCTCAGATGAAGTAAACTATCAATGTATAACCGCATCGATTATAATTTAAATCGTTCGAACGAACTTAAATTATGACTGAGCCATATAATTATATTTATGTTTATTATAGTGTGTAATATTGAAACTAGTCCACTTTAACAATAGAAAAGTTTTCTTGTAAGAGTAAATTTTCAACATTAATCCTAACCAATCTTTATTTATTTCAACATAATTTATTGTTATCGAAACTAGATCAAATAGATATATTGTATTTATTATATATTTAATGTTTTTTTATTTATTAATATAAAAAATTAAATTAACATATAAAATAAATATATTAAGAATTTATTTAAGATAAATTTAGATGGATTGTATTAGAGTAAGTTAAATAAGATTCTTTTGAAAGTATAATTTTTAGGACTGATTAGGATTAATATTAAAAATTCCCCTCTTATGATGAAAGCTATTAACATGTAGTTAAATCAATTATTAATTGAATCATTTAGAATTATAATATTTAAAACTGGTTCTACTTAATCTTGATAATCTTCCTCTTACAAAGAAGACCACCAAATGTAATTGGGTCAATTAAGATTAAAATTAATCTGAATGTAAATTTTCAGTATTAATCGAAACTAGTATTGAGAATTATATCTTCAACTGTATATTAGTTACACTATTCCAATACAGTCTTGGTTAATTCATTAAAAATAAATTCCTATTATATTTGTTTTATATATTAATTTATTTTTATATATTAATAAATAAAAAATTAATTAAATATACAATAAATATAATGGTCTATTTAGATAAGCTAAAGTTGAATCGAATTAAACTGAAATAAATCAAGACTGGTTTCGATTAATATTGATTTATTTACTGAAAATGAAAAATAATTAACATATAAATAAAACAATTAATAATTAAACCATTTGAAAGTGTTATTTTTAAGGCTAATCTGAATTAACATTAATAATTATCTCATAAAAGAAAATTATCAACATACATTAGAGTCAATTACAATTAGAATCATTTAAAGTATTAATTTTCAGTATTAATCAAAACCAGTCTTGATTTATTTTAGTTAAAATTATTCTAATTTTGATTGATCTAAATAAACCATTGTATTTTTTATATATTTAATTAATTTTTTATTTATTAATATATAAAAATAAATTAACATATAAAACAAATATAATAGAAATTTATTTGTAATGAATTCGCTTAGAGTGTATTGTAATAATACAACTAATATTCGTTTGAAAGTATAATTTTCAAGATTAGTTTTGATTTATGTTGATAAGTCTTCTCGTGAGAAGACTTATCAACACATACCTGAAATAATTAATAATCAAATCAATGAGAAAGTATAATTTTTAAGACTAATCTGAATTAATATTGGTAGTTTCCTCATAAGAGGAAACTGTCAATATATAGATGAGTTAATTATAATTGAAATTATTTGAAAATATCATTTTTTGGTATTAATCGAAACCAGTCTTGAAAATTTTCAGTTCAATTTGTCACAATTTTAATCGATCTGAATTAACTATTATATTTATTATGTATTTAATTAATTTTTTATTTATTAATATATAAAAATAAATTAATATATAATACAAATATAATAAGAATTTATTTGTAATGAATTCACCAAGACGCTATTGGAACAGAATAAATGACGTCCATTTGAAAATATAATTTTCAAGATAGGTTTTGATTAATATAAATAGTTCCCTCACGAAAGGAAAATCATTAACATATAGTTACATTAATCATGATCTATAATAAATATATGAATTTAATTTATAATGGAACAAAACTGTCACAAAAATTTATTCTTGCATAATAAGACGATATAAATATACTACCATTATTTACAATGGTAGTTATTATTGGTAACAGATAGTATGTGAGACTTTTGTTAAAACATCAAATCCCTTAAGTTTCTAACATTTTAGGCGAGGAATGGTCGTTACCAATGTGATTATTTTTTGTAAATTTAGAGGAGATATTATTCATGTTACACAATAAGGTAGAAGGATATTAAATTCTTAGAAATCTAATATTTATCACAATGATAATGTGAAAGTACTCGTTATTTTATACATAGTATATTATAGATTGGTTGTTCATAACGACCAAAATTTCCAGCGTGTTACATTTATTTATCAACTATTATCATCCCATCTATAAATGTTGAACTATCTATTATTTGTTTGTATTTCCGTATTTTTTATTTCCAGGTTTTTCCTGAAAATTTTTTAAATTAAAAAAAATCCTGTATAGGGATACAGAAAGTTAAAAATTAATCATTAACAAGACACATCTACACCGCCTTCATCATATTCAAAAACCCTATTTTAGGGTAAATATTAAAAAAATCCTGGAATTCCGGAAATAAAAAGACGTAATAAATACCATCTGGGAACTCTTTCAAATATTACTAAAATTTTGGTGAATTACCATTAAGGAGAATTGGTAGTAGATAAAATATTATATCAATTATATTGTTATTTATGGTAACATGTAATTATATCTAAAATATGTTTTTTTTGTGTAATATGTATAATATATACATGTGTATTAATGAAATATTGTTTCATTAATTATTGTCAAATAATTTGGTACCGTATTTTCTATTTCAAAATTAATTATTATTGAAATTTTAATACTGTATCTCTTGTTTACAAAATCAAACACTATTAAAAAATTTTGATACTATATCATATGTTTTTAAATCAAATATTATCAAAAAATTTGGTATTACAACTCTTGTTTACAAAATCAAATATAATCAAAAATTTTGGTACTGTATCTCTTGTATATAAAATCAAATATAATCAAAAAAATTTGGTACTGTACTTCTTGTTTACAAAATCAAATATAATCAAAAAATTTGGTACTGTACCTCTTGTTTACAAAATCAAATATAATCAAAAAAATTTGGTACTGTACCTCTTGTTTATAAAATTAAAGTATTGTTGGATTTTTAATACTATATTGTATGTTCCAATATCAAATATTACTAATATTTTGGTATTACATCGTATATTTACAAAATTATTTATAATTATAATATATACATTTACCATAAAGGTATGTTAGATTTAACTTTTCTTTGTTTTCTATTTCTCTTTTTGTCCATTGATCCGTAAAAATAACTATCTCTATTATTCCTTATTTGTTTTACTCTATTTCTCAAATTTTCACAGTGTGTAAATATTTCATCATGATTAATAAATAACTGTTGATATACACTTAAGGTTAAATTATTTATAGAATTTACAACCCCCTGATTAACACTATCATTATATACATTGTTAACAATATCTGCTCTATCTGCCAGCTCGTTATAAATATTATTATCGTTTATATCATGTACATCAATAATAATGTCAAAGTTGTTAATCAATTCGTCGAAAATATAATCATTATTTACATCCATTACCATCCTTACATTCATATCATCTGGTTTTTCCATCAAATTAATAATATTATCGTACACATTAGCATAAATTTCATCACTTAAAACGTTCACAACATCAACATCTTCACTACTTTCCCCATCAGACATGTAATCATCGATTATACTTAAAATAATATCATTGTCATTATCCACGTTACAACCCCATGAAAAATTACTGCTACTTGATATTTCTAAATGTTCTAATAAACTGTCATCTAATGATTCATTTGTATCACTGCTAGAATCACCATCAATATTACAATCATTAACAATTACAGAATTATTAATTAAATCAATAAGACATGGTGCTGAACAAACTACTTCTTCATCCATAATATTATTAACCTCCTTAACATTATTATTATTACCAACTGAAACATCATATGAACTGCTACTGTCACATTCACTGTCCATAATATTACTGATATTATTTTCTGCTTCTTCCAATTCTGACTTTACCGACTCTTCATGGCTTAAATCATCAATACGACGTACATCCCACTCTAATTCTTCATCTAATTCCAATTTCGATTCATCTAGTGAGTTTAATTGTTTTAAAGCATTCCTTAAAATACCCCCTATGTACTTGTCATCTTTAAAGCTTCTCAAAAGAGAGTGCATATCATTTACTGCAGATTTAACTTTATCAGATTCAATATCAATATATTTACTATTCTTCAAGCTTGGTGTTTCGTCGACATCTTTAATCTTAAATCCAAATGAGAATGCAAATGGAGCATTAAAATTTAACAATCTCTCTCGTAATTCTTCTCTCTTTCTCTCACGTCCACTCATTTCCACCTTATTTGAATAACACTTCCATATATTTTTGATTCCCTCCAATGTTACTTTTTCCCAATTCTCAATATACATTTTAGTCAAACTCTTATTCTCTTCGTGTAATTCCTTGACAATATTATTTGCGTGATCTATCCATTGAGAGTAACTCTTATCAGCATTATCGATCGTGTACTTAAGCATGTGTACCTCAAATAGATTTGGATTAATGCGTAACAATATTTCATTATCCTTAAGTATGACATCTTCATCAGTTTTATGGGTTGGACCTTTATTTTCACTGCCTTTAGGACGACCTTGTGGATTTTTATTCATCTCTATTTCTGCTTTTTCCTCAGCTGTTTTGTTGGTGCTTCCAAATGGTCTTCCTTTTTTAGGTACAGGAACTGATGGAGGGAATGACTTGAGGATATGGGGGGAAACTGTCAAAAATGTATCACATCTTGGCTTTTCAGCAGGTTTAACGATTGGTTTGTATGTGATATATTTAGGATCCATAAAATATTTTTTTACACCATAATTGGGATTGTGTTTAGGATTAGGAGGATGTTCAACAGGACGATAAATTTGGGGAACGAAAGGGGCTAAAACTTTAGATTTTGATTTAGATGTACCCTTAACGATTGTGGACTTTTTATCATCTTTTTGTTTCAATACATTAATATGGTATCCCAAACGACAATATTCATTATTGTTAAGAATTGTGCCATTCACATACTTCTTAATTTCATTTATTGATGGATTTTGGATAACATCAGGTTTAACAACATTTACTGACATATTTTGAATTGATCCAGCTTTAACAACAGTACTAACCGATTCATTTTGAGCAGAACCAGCATTAATAATATCAACCGATTTGTTTTGATCCAAACCAGTTTCATCAATAATAACATTAACCGATTCAGATGTAACTGAATCAGTATCAATAACATTTACAACATTATCTGAGTTAGTGATAGGAACCATTTGACCACTAACATCAGTATTCACAACATTAATATTACTTTCAATTGGACCCATTGGATCCAATTTACTCGCATGGTAGGTGTCAATGAAGGAATAATACTTAAGGCTGGATGGTTTCCTACCTTTTCTTACCCCTTCAAAGGTTATATTTTCTGGGATCTTGTACCCACCTACCATAAAATCGGGAGTTGGTGCTGGCTCACCGAAAGCAAAGATACCAGGACATCTTTGCTTTTCTCCCTCAACAATTTCATTAATTGAACACTTCAAGGTGTTCAATACATCATCATCTATAGGGGAGATTTTTGGTTTTCTCCCCTTTCTTATAACATATTGCTTGTGGAGGATATCCCACAACTTTTCTAAGTTAAAAACTGTGGTCAAGTTGTGGAAATATAACTCCTCCACTTTCATATTAACATTGTAAATGATCCTTTCCCTTACCTTAACATACTCATCATTGATGAAATTTATCGTCTCAGTAGTGAGAAAGGATTGCCCGTCGGCTTTAATGTATTTATTGATCTTTTCGATCAAATCGCTTGAGGATCTATTAAAGTCACTCATTATACAACTATTTAATATCTAATTTTTTATTTAAGGTAATTCAATTTTTCAAAAAATTTTTTTTTAATTAAATATGAAAATTTGCTATTAATGAGTTTGGTATAGGATAAAAATGTGGAAAGATGGAATGATTATGAATTAACAGACAATACAGATGTATAATGTAAAAAAAATGTAAAAATTGTATAATAATAAGATGGAACGCATGTGATTGTTACTAATATTTTTAATATATACATATAAATAAATGTGGTATGTGGGTGAACAAATTATTGTGAATAATGAATATGCTATATACAGTGATATATCATTAATTTATTACTGATAAATTAATAAAGATGGTATTGGTATAAGGTGATTAACATATATTTTTGAATAAGTTTAAATTATATTGTTGGAGTAAATGTAACAGATGTTTATTATAAATATAAATATCATGATAGGGACAAATCTGTATTAATATATTTTTAAAATATGAAAATTTTTAGTGTTAATAATAACCTATCTTGACGTTTTATTTTTTCAAATGAGAATGTTGTGATAGGAAGAATCTATGTTAATATATCATTTTAAAAATGAAAATTTTCAGTATTAATCGTAACCTATCTTGATTAAGTAGTGATTATTTTTGATCCATTTATAATTGATTCAAACAACTTATTTTATTTATTATATATTTAATGTTTTTTTATTCATTAATATAAAAAAATTAATTAGTATATAAAACAAATATAATGAGAATTTTTTTAAGAATAAATTCAAATAGATTATATGAATATAGTCTAAATAATATTAATTTCAAGATGTAATTTTCAAGATAGGTTAGGATTAATACTGAAATTTTACTTAAAGAAAGAAATATATTAACATTTAGATATATCTGTTACAATTTATATCAAATTAAATAAATTTCAATTGTAACAGAATGAAATAGATATGATTATAATCATTCATAATATAATTTTTAAGTTGTTTTACATTGATACTGAAAAATTTTCTTTGTGAAGAAAATTTTTAGTATTAATCTTAACCTATCTTCACTTAATTCAAAATGTTGTGTTACAATTTTAATTGAGTCAAATAGATCTATTTTATTTATTATATATTTAATATTTTTTTATTTATTAATATAAAAAAATTAATTAGTATATAAAACAAATATAATGAGAATTTTTTAGTAATAGATTCAAATAGATTATATGAATATAGTCTAAATAATATCAATTTGATAGTATAGTTTTTAAGATAGGTTAGGATTAATACTGAAAATTTTCCATGAAAAGATAAATATATTATCACATATAAGTTGTTTATAATTTATACCAACTAAATTGATTTAAAATACAACTAGGTTGTATTAAATATATTTATGATGATATTAAAATTATTTAAATAAAGTTGCTCTACGCTTATAATGAAAAGTTTCCTTCCAAGAGGAAACTTTCAGATAAAATTCTGACCTATCTTCATTTGATTCTAATTATTTTAACACAATTTTAATTGAGTCAAATAGATCTATTTTATTTATTATGTATTTAATGTTTTTTATTTATTAATATAAAAAAATTAATTAATATATAAAATAAATATAATAGGAATTTATTTCAAAAAAAACAGATAGACTGTATTAGCAAAATCTAAATAATATTAATTTAACAGTGTAATTTTTAAGATAGGTTAGGATTAATGCTAAAATTTTTATAGAAGAACGAATATATTAATATGTATCTTGATTGGTTATAATTTATATTAGTTAATTAAATCCCGATTACAATTAAAATAAATTCATATATTTATAATCACTTTAGTATAAAAAATTTAAGATTATTCAATGCTAATAATAAAAAGTTTCTTTTTAAGAGGAAACTTTCAGATAAAATACTAACCTATCTTCATTTAATTCAAATTATTTTAACACAATTCTAGTTGATCCAAATATATCTATTTTATTTATTACATATTTAATGTTTTTTTAATTTATTAATAATAAAAAAATTAATTAATATATAAAATGAATATAATAGGAATTTATTTCAAATAAATTCAGGTAGACTGTATTAATGTAGTTTAAACAATATCAATTTAACAGTGTAAGTTTTAAGATAGGTTATGATTAATATTGAAAATTTCTTTGCAAAAAGAAACTTCTCATTATTAATATAATATAATGTTAAAATATTATATTTCAAATAATTATAAACATATTTACTTAATTCAGTTATAATCAAATTCATTTATTTGATTGTAAAATATAACTAGTTCATACAAATATTAATAAATTTCCTTTTCTAAAGGAAAATTTCAGTGTTAATCCTAACCTATCCTAAAAATAACATCGTTAAATTAATGTTATTTTAACTATACTAATACAGTCTATATGAATTTATTTCAAATAAATTCCCATTATATTTATTTTATATATTAATTAATTTTTTTTATATTAATAAATAAAAAACATTAAATATGTAATAAATAAAATAAATCTATATGGATCAACTAGAATTGTGTTAAATGATTTGAATCAAATGAAGATAGGTTAGGATTAATATTAAAAATTTAACTGAGAGAAAATATTTATTAACATAGGATTTAATTAGTTATAATTTATACCAATTAAATGAGTCTTAATTACAATGTAATTAAATGAATATGTTTATAATCATTTAAAATATATTCATTTTAAAGTTATGTTATATTAATATTGAAAAAATTTCTTGTGAGAGGAGATTTTCAGTATTAATCCTAACCTATCTTGATTTAATACAATTTAATTTGATACAATTTTAACTTAATTAAATAGACCTATTACATTTATTATATATTTAATGTTTTTATTATTTATTAATAATAAAAAATTAATTAATATATTAAATGAATATAATAGAAATTTATTCTAAATAAATCAAGATAGACTGTATTAATGTAGGTTAAATAGTGTTAATTTATCAATACAATTTTTAAGATAGGTTAGGATTAATATTAAAAATTATACTAGAAGAAAGATAATTACCAACATGTAGATGATTATATTATGAATTAAATCACTTGAAATACTCTTGATATATTACAGTTTAATATGTTAATTTGACAACCAGACCAAACAGACTTATTTTGTCAAATTAATATATTAAAAATATATTAGGACTTTAATCGCAATGAATTTTAATGCACTGTTATCCAACAATCTATTGTTAGATTTTTACATAAGGTAGCTCGTATTATTTTTAACATGTTACATTCATAAGTTATAAGTTGTAAATGAGTGTATACATAAACAATAAATTATATTTACAATTTGTAAACATTATTCATACTCACATAATAGTAATTAATATTGGTGAGTCCCAGAGTTTGGGCGGGTGGGGGCGTTATGAATGATTGCTTTTTAAGCAATCATTCATAGCGGGTAAATGTCACCAAATGTAATTGTTTTTATGTAAATGTGAATAAGTCCTACAAATTTTAAATATTTCTTATCAAATGAATTAGAACAAAATGAAACAAATTATAATATTTTTTTTAATAAATTTTGTGATAGTATATACGATGGCTGATTTCAATATGGGGAACTATCCAATAAAAGACGGTGAGAGGGATATAATAAAGTTGATTGATGAACATAATATGGAAGGATATATTTCAAAATTAAATGGTAAATTGATATACTCCCATGATCAACAATCAGTGTATGATCAATGTTTTATGAGTTATAATTTTATTTCATATAGTATGTACAAAAATTATTTATACGTATTATATTATATAATGAAGAATTACCCAAATATAGTAAACGATTATTTTCATTATGAGAGTAACGATCTATGGTTGAAAAATCATGAAGATGTGCGTGATAAATATAATACATCAAACTATTCACATGTATCATTAATATATTATATCACATCTCAAATAAATAAAACAGCTGTAATTAAAGATGATACAAATTTCTACATATTATTGGAGATACTTGATTTAGCTACAGATATGCCAAATGTGCATTACTTTGCAGAAAAATCGAGAGATGATATTCCTCTACAGAATATTGGATATGTTGTTGATCATATATTATTCACTTTAGCTCTATTTAATTATAATAGTTGTGTTTATAAAAGAATAATTTATAAACTGTTATGTATTGACTATTCTCTCATGTATTATCCTATTTATTATGAAAATTACGTGATAGAATATACAAAAAACTTTGAACATTTGAAAAATTATTTTAATTCTCTCATGAGAGGATACGTTTCACAATACATATTGTCTATAACATATGATAATTTACATATATGGGAATTAATAAGAAATTACTTATATAATAAAGAAAGAGGCAATTTAATCCATTTATATGATAATAAAGATAAAAGAATATATATTCAGTCCGATAATAAATTATTTGATGACAATTGTTTAAGATGGATATATAATACTGATGATAATGAAAATATTGGGGTTATAAACAGTGATATATTATTGAAAATTATATTATGGATGTCTGAATTAATAGGATATGATATGGCATTGAAAACTATTGATGAAACGTTAATTGATATTATTTATGAAGACAATAAAGAAAGTGACACGATAAATAAGGAAAAAAATAAATCTAGGTTGATTTGGATAAATATGATAAAACACTTAATAATGGATAGAGTATCATCTGATATGTGTTCATTAATTATATTAGCATCAGACGATTTTTTAAAACTTTGTGCTTAAAATTATATAACATACACAATTGATAAAATGAATTTAAAACTTGTAAGCACCATTCAATTTCACATAATAGTAATTAGCATTTGTGAATTTCAGGGTTGGGTGGGTGGGACGCAGTGAAGGATTGCTTTAAAAGCAATCTTTCACAAGGGGTGGTTTCCACCATATATAATTATTTTTGTGTACATGCGAATAAATCATACAAGTTTTAAATAATTCTTATCATATGAATAAATAATAAAAAATCAAAAATGTAACGAATAATAATATTTTTTTTTGATAAATTTTACGACAATGTGCTCAATGGATGATTTTAACGTTGGTAACTATATATTGAAGGACAAAGAAAGATATGTAATAAAATTGATTGATGAACATAATATGCAAGGATTTATTACAAAATATAATGATAAATTAATACACGCTTATGACAGACAATCAATATCCAAACTATTTCCTTTGTATTACAATTTTTTCTCTTATTGTATGATGAATGATTATTTATATGTATTATATCATATATTGAAAAATTATCCAGATGTAGTAAATGAATATTTTCACTATGAAAGTGATGATTTATGGTTAAAAAATCGCAAAGATGTAAGTGAAAAATATTGTGGATCAGAGTATTCGTCTAAGTCATTAATACATTATATTACATCTGAAATAAAGAAAACAGCCGATAGTAAAAATGATACAAATTTTTACATATTATTAGAATTGCTTGACTTAGCTACGGATATGCCAAATGTACATTACTTCATGAAAAAATCACGTTATAATAATCCTCCAGATAGTTTTGAATATATTGTTGATCATGTATTGTTCGCTTTGGCTCTATTTAATTATGATAGCTATACTTACAAAAAAGTAATTTACAAACTGCTATGTGTTGATCGCTCTCTTATGTTTCATTCTAATTTACATGAGAACCATACAATTGTATACACTAAAAATCCACAATATTTGACAAATTATTTAAGTGAACTTTTAAAAGGACATGTATCAGTATGTGTAAGTATGTTAATACCTGTAACGGTTGATAATTTACACATAAGTAACTTAATAAGAGATCACTTACATAATAAAGAAAAAGGAAATTTAATCCATTTGTACGAGAACAAGGATAGTAGGATATATATTCATTCTGAAAATAAATTATTTGATGATAATTGTTTAAAGTGGATATATAATACTGATGATATTGAAAATATAAACGGTGATATACTAGTAAAAATTATATTATGGACAATTGAAATAATAGGATGTGCTCTAGCGCTAGATACCATCGATAAAGTGTTAACAGATATAAATTTTAAAGACAATGAAGAAGATGTCATAAATAAGGAAAAAAGTAAATATAAAATAATTTGGATAAACACAATAAAACGCTTAATAATGGACAGTTATTCATCAGATATATGTTCGTTAATTGTGTTAGTCTCAGATAATTTTTTAAAGTTTTGATAATCAATATGAAATATTATTTATAAACAATACTTATAAATAATGATAATGTACAATTAATATATCCAATATACTCATTATTATGATAAAAATACAGTGCTAAAAAGTTAAAATTTTAACAGAAAATCTTTCTTCTATATAGACAAACATACATGGACGAACGGATTAGCATTAAAACTAGCAACTATATTATTAATGAGGATGAAAGAGAATTTATAGAGTTAATTGATAAACATGGTGCGGAGGGATTTATTATAGAAAGGAACGGAAAGATTATACATTTTTACGACAGAGAGGATAATCTTTACACTAAGAAATATATGCGCTTCCGGAGAAATAAAATATATTATAACTTTATTATATTTTGCACAGTAAAAAAATATTGGTATGCTTTATATCACATGCTCATAAATCATAATGATATCATTATCGATTATTTTAGTTATGAAGAAAATGAAAATGGAAATAAACTGGAAGACCACTTAAGCAAGAGGTTTTATTCACGTGATAATGAATCATCACTGATGTCGAGGATTGAAAATGAGTTGTTAAACATCGCAGTGAAAAAGAATGATAAATATTTCCATATATTATTAATGATACTTGATAAGATAACAGATATGCAATGTGCATATTATTATGGTATTGTGTCATATTTACATCCATCCCGTATTAACTATAAATTTACAAATCATATATTATTTACTCTTTCATTGTTTAACTGCAATTCAACCATTTACAAAAGGATTATTCGTAAACTTTGTGATATAAAAGTGGACAGAATTAATTTTGTACATCCACCTATGGACAAGTATAAAATATACAACAGTGAAATTGTTAAAAATTTCGTTTACTATCTCCTTAAGGTAGGAAACTTACTGGGAAATGAATTAGTTATCGTCAAAAATGATTACATATATTTTTTCAACGATAACAGATATGATGAAGAAGGTAATTTGATATATGTACATTCTGATAATAGTATATTCGACAATAAATGTATTAAAAATGTTTACAACAGTACTATTGACGATGAAAAGAGAAATGAAGATATTTTTATTAAAATTATAATGTGGCATGTTGATATAATAGGCTATCATAAATCTTTGGATATTATTGATACCCTGCTAACTGACAAAAATTTTAAAGTTAACGCTAAGACATTTTTTAGAAAAATAAAACTTTTTGATTATGAATGGATGGGAAAAGTGAAGAATGAGATTGCTAATAAATACTCATCTGATATTTGCTCACTCGTTGTGATGGTAAGTGACGATATTTTAAAAATAAATTAATTCATATTTTTTACAAAAGAATTTATTATAAGCACTGCTTATAATTGTAAATAATTATCTTTATTTATAATTGTAAATATCATGGGAAAGAAGAAAAAGGGAGTGGAAGAGGCAATAAAACCTAACCCAATCACTCGTGAGAGAACCACATTATATTTAGAAGACTGGGTTAAAAATGTGTATCCGAGTTTAAACGATGAATACGATTGCATATTTGGAGATTCTATTATTGAACATTTAAATGTCATACCAAATTTATTTGACAAGAAACATTGGTGTATAAATGCATGTGGTGGAGATACAACGGGCCATCTATTGTGGAGATTTAATAATGTTCCTAAGGATAAAGTTGTAAATAATGCAATAGTATTAATTGGTATAAATGACATTTTCAAAAATAGAAATCTATTAGTGTCATTAGAGAACATCAAAGAATTTATCAAAAATATTAAAGGTGAAATTGTTGTAATTAAGGTTCTAAATTGTAATCCAACTTATGAAAATTCATCACAATATCAAATTAAAATTGACGATTTTAACAAATCGTTAGAATCATTGGAAAATGTCAAATTAGTTGAGTGTGAGCACATTGAGATTGATGAATTTAATGATCAAGTACATTTGAATGATAATGGATATGTAAAATTAATCAATACACTAAAAAAGTACATGTAAACTTATCTGCAATGCAGATAAATTCAATATTTGTGAAATGTCACATTTATTGACAAATTCAACATATTCAGATACTGATAATATATTTAGGTGATTATTAGGCAAAATATAAAATTTTTAACAATTTATGCTCATCTACAATGTAGATGAGTATAGGTGAACATAGATGAAAATGATTAAAAATATCCACAATATTTTAGACGATCAGCCTGTGCATATCTTCTTGAAAAGTATTTAAGTATTGACTTATACATTTTTGTATCACATGTATCAATAAATCTATCATACTCTTCAAGTGATAAACAGCTCAAATAATTATTCAACAATATATAAAATTGTTTACTACATTGGGAGTAATATAATTTGTTCAAATATGTATGTATATCCTTAAAAATATAATTGTTTATAATGTAAGAAGCAACATATTCCACATCTATGTCTTGTAAATATAAACATAAATCAAACAATTCTAAAGAATTCTTACGTTTTATATTTCCCGTTGTAATAAATTCAATATAATCGTGAATATATTCGTATTTTTCACTTTCAAATATGTTTTCCTTCAAATCATATATACTATCAATATCGCTAAATAATTTACATCTTTTAATTAATATATTTTTTGGTATGGAACCTTGATTGAACGTGGGAGAAATAGTCGATTTAAGAATAATAGTATCATCATCATCAAATTTATTTATTGTATTATTCAATATAACATATAAATTGTTTCTGTAAACAATATGGTTCTCATTTACAATGAAAAGATTATATATATCTTCTTTCTTAATAATATCACCGAATAAACAGTTAAACTCTAATAATTTGTTTGACTTAAAATCATATATACTATGTATATTATCATAATTTTCATATGTAACTGCTGTATCACTTACTGCAAGTATACGTGTTGGACCATACAATTGTGGAATGACTTTTTCAACATTGATTTTTTTCATTTCATTAGATGTAATGTCATAAATTACTACAACACAATTTGATACCATATATAATGTGTTATTTACAAATGTCGCGAAGTGAAAAAGTGATAAATTAGTGTCGTTTATATTATAAGTATCGACAGTCCTATTTTTAGCATTTATAATCTGAAATTTTTTCTCATCACTATTACCGATGGTAAGAAAATGTAATTCTGATTTTATTTCGAAAGCATAAAAATGACCAGAGCGAATAATAATACCACCATAATCATATTCCTTTAATGTGTCAATATTTGATTTATTGTAAAGTGTAACAGAATTATTCCAATTATCATTTATATTATATCTGAGTATTATTGATTTTTCATGATGTATGTAAATATTGTTGTTTAACATATAACAACGTCCATAAGTTTTAAATTTTACACATCTTATTACAACATACTTTTCCAAATCCAATGCCAAATATATTATGTAATAATCATATCTGTACAATAAATCTAATCTATTTTTGTATAATACTACATTATATATACTTTCTAAATCGGCGTCGAGTATGTTAATCTTATTGTATAATGTCATCGTTGAATAATTTATTGATCAAAAAAAGTTTTAAAATATTTCATTTTGAATCTATTGATTGTTTATAATAATTTGACTATAAAAAGAAAAAGATGATCCTCAAAGGAAAAATATTGGATAGTGTTAAAAATATTATCAATATTACATGTGTGTATAAACATATATTAGTTCTCATTGATAATAAAACTTGCAAACTTTATAAATTGGTAAACAATGAATACAAACTTGCAAAATTACCAAAATTTTTTGAATTCATTGATGTTGATTCCGATGTTAAGATTATTTATAACTCAGGTGGTATAAACATTGTGGATAAAAACAGGTGTCATGATGATTGTGAAAAAGGTTGTGATGACATTTGTATCATACCATATCCAGTTGGGATAACAGGTATGAGGGGTCCCACAGGTTGTCGGGGGGGGGTGGAGCAACTGGTGTTAGAGGAGACACTGGACCACGAGGATTGACCGGACCACAAGGTTTTACTGGTCCTCAAGGTTTGACAGGATCGCAAGGTTTTACTGGTTCTCAAGGTTTAACAGGATCACAAGGTTTTACTGGCCCTCAAGGTTTAACGGGTTCACAAGGTTTTACTGGCCCCCAAGGTTTGACAGGATCGCAAGGTTTAACAGGTGCTCAAGGTTTTACTGGTACTCAAGGATCGACTGGTCCGCAAGGTTTAACCGGTGCACTAGGTTTGAAAGGTAACACAGGCGAAAGGGGTGACGATGGTGTAACTGGTTCTAATGGACCTACAGGATTAAGAGGTGAAAAGGGTGATACAGGTGACCCGGGTGAGAAAGGTGAAACTGGTTTTCAAGGTACAACAGGATCTAATGGACCTACTGGATTAAGAGGTGAGAAAGGTGACACTGGAGAAAAAGGTGAAAAGGGTGTTACTGGTACTCAAGGATCAACTGGATTAAGAGGCGAGAAAGGTAGCACTGGAGAAAAAGGTGAAAGAGGTGTTACTGGTCTTCAAGGGTCAACTGGCTTAAGAGGTGAGAAAGGCGACACTGGCGAAAGAGGCGTTACTGGTTTACAAGGTTTAACTGGTTTCGTCGGGCCCACTGGTTTACAGGGTGAAACTGGTCTACAAGGTGCTACTGGCTTACAAGGTGCAGTTGGTGATCAGGGTGCTACTGGTTTACAAGGTAATACTGGAGAGAAAGGTGTTACTGGTCCACAAGGTACAGTTGGTGAACAAGGGGCTACCGGCTTACAAGGTAATACTGGAGAACAGGGAGTTACAGGTCCGCAAGGTGCAGTTGGTGAACAAGGAGCTACTGGTCAGGGTGCTACTGGATTAAAGGGTGACACTGGAGAACGAGGAGCTACTGGTTTACAGGGTGTTACTGGTCAAGGTATTACTGGATTAAAAGGTGACACTGGAGAACAGGGAGTTACAGGTCCGCAAGGTGCAGTTGGTGAACGAGGAGCTACTGGTCAAGGTATTACTGGGTTAAAAGGTGACACTGGTGAACGAGGAATTACTGGTTTACAGGGTGCTACCGGTCAAGGTATTACTGGATTAAAGGGTGATACTGGTGAACGAGGAGCTACTGGTTTAAAAGGTGCTACAGGTCAAGGTATTACTGGATTAAAAGGTGACACTGGAGAAAAAGGAATTACCGGTTTACAAGGGGCAACAGGTAACCAAGGTGCTACTGGATTACAGGGTGCAACTGGACCAACTGGATTACAAGGGGTAACAGGTGAAAAAGGTCCTACTGGATTTAAGGGTGAAACTGGGGATAAAGGATTTACTGGTCTAAAGGGTGATACTGGAGAAAAAGGGGTTACTGGTTTACAAGGTGTAACAGGTGATAAAGGATTCACGGGTGTGAAGGGTGAAACTGGAGAAATTGGTCCTACTGGAATACAAGGATTTACCGGTCTGAAGGGTGACACTGGATTACAAGGGGTAACAGGAGATAAAGGCGAAACAGGAGATAAAGGATTTACTGGTTCACAAGGTGCTACTGGTTTAATGGGAACGACAGGAGAACGAGGCTCAACTGGATTACAGGGAGCAACAGGACAACGGGGATTTACTGGTTTACAAGGGACAACTGGATTACAAGGGACAACTGGATTACAAGGTGTAACAGGACAACAAGGATTTACTGGTTTAAAGGGCGATACTGGTTTGCAAGGAATGACAGGTAATCAAGGTGCTACAGGTTTGAAGGGTGATATTGGAGAACAAGGAGCTACAGGATTACAAGGATTGACAGGTGAACAGGGTCCAACTGGTTTACAAGGAACAACTGGTGATCAAGGAACAACCGGTGACCAAGGTGCAACTGGATTAAAGGGTGATACTGGGGAACAAGGATTTACAGGTAATCAAGGAACTACTGGTTTACAGGGTGCAACTGGAGAACAGGGATCAACAGGTATGCAAGGGGCTACTGGATTACAAGGAACGACAGGCGATCGAGGTTTTACCGGTGAAAAGGGAGATAGAGGTTTTACGGGTGAACAGGGAACAACAGGTTTACAGGGTGTAACTGGCGTGCAAGGGACTACCGGAGTCAAAGGTGAAACCGGAGGTAGAGGTTTTACTGGACCAACTGGGTTAAAAGGTGGAACTGGGGAACAAGGATTCACTGGACCAACTGGATTACAAGGAACGACGGGTGTGAAAGGGGATACTGGAATTAAAGGAGAGACTGGTGATCAAGGGTTCACAGGTCCAACTGGATTACAAGGTACAACAGGATTTAAGGGAGAAACAGGTGATCAAGGGCTCACAGGTCCAACTGGATTACAAGGTACAACGGGGGCGCAAGGTGCTACAGGATTAAAAGGTGAAACTGGAGAATATGGTATTACTGGACCAACAGGAGCTGTAGGACCTGCGGGTATAGGAAGTGGAACCATAATACCATACTCATCAGGTTCTATACCAATATCAATAACATCATCAAATACAGATTTTATTTCCCCTGGACATTTTTCAGTTGTCTCATCTGGTAGCTCATACAATCTTGGATATGATTTACCCTCCACTATCCCCAACACAAGTAATATAGTGTCTGGATTTTCATTTTCAGTATCGAAAAACATGGTAATAACTGGTATATCTATTTGTGTTAATGTAGATACGCGGGTTATATCCAATACCAATGATACCATTACATTATGTGCTAGATTATATAATGCAAGTTATAGTAATGTATTTACGTATTCAGAAATAGGAAGTGAGTTCCAATTATCCCCCAATATAACATCACTCACTACTTCAGTAAATGATTTAAGGTCCGTGGTAGATAACAGTTTGAACATCAATTTATCTGAACGTGATAATATACTATTGACAATTTATATGAGAGTAAATGGGTCACCAACAAATGTTTACAGTTTTAAAGGGTATGTTAGTGCATCTATTACTATGAATTAATATAAACTAAATATCATTATAATAATATTATACAATAAAAATAATGAAATAATTAACCAGATACACATGTAAAATGTAATAAAGTTATCTCATACAATAATATTATGAATAGTTCATCGAACGATTCAAACATCTACATACATTTTATAATAACGGAAACATCTTATTAATTTTTTTCGAGTAAAACCCAATCATTACTTATAAGTAAATGTTATTTTATTTTCCCTATATTACTTATCATCATGTTAGAAAAAGTATTTACTATATTCTCCCACAACATCAATATTATATTTTAAATATTATATTTTAAATATTATATCAGGAGATATCACATGCATTTTCAAAACTTTTTTTTTACTTTTTGATCTATTACTATGTAATACAGTTGATATTTATCTGTAAGATACAAAATTCAATAAATGATAATATAATGCAAATTATTGTAAAATAATATTATATAGGAAAAATTAATCCAACAACGTTACCAGAATATAATTTTACTTTTGATAATTTACATTATATATGGTAAATATTCTAAAACATACAAAGTTTCAATAATAAAAACATATCCAGATATCACAATGTGTAATAAAGATCATTTTTTATATGTCACATATACATCCATAAACAGAATAAATATAAATAACATTAGTATTTATTAATTATCATATTTTATTCGAAATAAATAAATCGTTCAAAATAATTGAACTATTAAAAGCAAGGGATGATTCTCAGAGGGAAAATATTGAATAATGTCAAGGACATTATCAATATCACATGTATATATGTATTGGTTCTCAATGGCAACAAAACTTGTAAGCTTTATAAACTAGTAGGCTACGAATACAAACTAACAAAACTACCAAAATTTTTTGAATTCATTGACGTGGATTCAGAAGTTAGTGTTATTTACGACTCAGGTAACATGAATATCGTAAAGGGAAACAGATGTCACGATGATTGTAAAAAATGTTGTGATTGTTGTAAAAAAGATTGTGATCATATTTGTATCATACCATATCCAGTTGGAATAACCGGATCCGCAGGAATGACTGGTCCATCAGGTTCAACTGGTTTGAAGGGAGACACAGGTGAGGAGGGTAATACCGGTCCACAAGGTGTAACAGGTGCTCAAGGGGCTCAAGGTGTAACAGGGGCGCAAGGTTTAAAAGGGGATACTGGTGAAAGAGGTATTACAGGTTCACAAGGTGCAACTGGTTCTATCGGATCCACTGGTTTAAGAGGAGAAGATGGTGTTACAGGTGCTAGAGGTGAGACGGGTGATCCAGGTGAAAGAGGTGATACTGGTTTACAAGGCGCAACTGGTTTAAGAGGTGAAAAAGGTGATACTGGTGAAAGAGGTGAAAGGGGTGATACTGGTTTACAAGGTTTAACCGGTAGTGCCGGATCCACTGGATTAAGAGGCGAAAAAGGAGATACTGGTGAAAGAGGTGATACTGGTTTACAAGGGCCAGTCGGTGATCAAGGAGCTACTGGATTACAGGGTGCTACTGGATTACAAGGATTGAAAGGTGATACTGGAGAACAAGGGCCAACTGGTTTACAAGGTGCAGCAGGTGAACAAGGTGCTACTGGATTAAAAGGTGACACTGGAGAGCAAGGGGTTACCGGTCCACAAGGTGCAGCAGGTGAACAAGGTGCTACTGGTTTACAAGGAGCAACTGGTGATCAGGGTGTTACTGGTTTGAAGGGTGATACTGGAGAACAAGGAGCTACTGGTCTACAAGGAACAACTGGTGACCAGGGTGCTACTGGATTAAAAGGAGATACTGGAGAACAAGGAGCCACTGGGTTACAGGGAGCAACTGGTTTACAAGGAGCTACTGGTTTAATGGGATCAACAGGAGACCAAGGAGCTACTGGGTTACAAGGTAACACTGGAGAAAGAGGGGCTACTGGTCTTCAAGGCGCAACTGGCTTACAAGGGGCTACTGGTTTAAGGGGTGACATCGGACCAACAGGTGAACAAGGATTTACAGGATTACAGGGATCAACAGGTGATCAAGGACCTACCGGTTTACAAGGTTTTACTGGTTTAAAGGGCGACACTGGAGAACAAGGAGCTACTGGTTTAATGGGATCAACAGGAAATCAAGGAGCTACCGGATTTAAAGGTGAAACAGGTGATCAGGGAGCAACTGGTTCACAAGGTTTTACTGGTCCACAAGGATTTACTGGTACACAGGGTGCAACTGGTTTACAAGGTGCTACCGGCTTACAAGGTGCAACAGGTCAACAAGGATTTACTGGTACACAAGGGGCAACTGGTCTTCAAGGTGCAACTGGATTACAAGGGGCTACAGGACAACAAGGGTTTACTGGTTTAAAGGGTGATACTGGAGAACAAGGAGCTACTGGTTTAATGGGATCAACAGGTCAACAAGGCGCAACTGGACAACAAGGATTTACTGGTCCACAAGGATCAACGGGTGTTCAAGGTACTACTGGAGGACAAGGTCCAACTGGTTTACAAGGTGTAACAGGTGTTCAAGGGGCTACTGGGTTACAAGGTACAACTGGTTTACAAGGACCAACAGGATTACAAGGTGTAACGGGTGTTCAAGGGGCTACTGGATTACAAGGTACAACTGGTTTACAAGGACCAACAGGGTTACAAGGAACAACAGGTGTACAAGGTGCTACTGGTTTAATGGGATCGACAGGAAATCAAGGAGCTACTGGTTTACAAGGTGCAACAGGTCAACAAGGTTTCACCGGTACACAAGGTGCTACTGGTTTGCAAGGTGCAACCGGACAACAAGGATTTACTGGTCAACAAGGTTTTACTGGTACACAAGGGGCAACTGGTCCAGTGGGATCGACAGGTCAACAGGGTTTTACCGGTCCGCAAGGATTTACTGGATTAATGGGATCAACAGGTGTTCAAGGAGCAACTGGATTACAAGGTGTAACAGGTCAACAAGGTTTTACTGGAACACAAGGTGCAACCGGTTTTCAAGGTGCTACTGGATTACAAGGGGCAACAGGTCAACAAGGTTTTACTGGTCCACAAGGATTTACTGGTACACAAGGTTCAACAGGTTTTCAAGGTGCTACCGGTCAACAAGGTGTAACTGGTCCACAAGGTTTCACTGGTGTTCAAGGAGCAACAGGTGCCCAAGGAGCTACTGGATTACAAGGGGTAACCGGTCAACAAGGTTTTACTGGTTCACAAGGGCCAACAGGTGTGCAAGGAGCTACTGGATTACAAGGAACAACTGGATTACAAGGAACAACTGGATTACAAGGACCAACAGGTGTACAAGGTGCAACAGGTATACAAGGAACAACCGGATTACAAGGACCAACAGGTGTACAAGGACCAACAGGAGTACAAGGTGCTACTGGATTCAAGGGTGAAACTGGTAGTTATGGTATTACCGGACCAACCGGTCCAGCTATTACACCAAATGAAGTTGCTATATCCACATTTACAACCCCTCAAGTTTTTTCACCTGGTAGTAGCGCACCTATTGTATTTGATGAGACTACTATCATAGGTAATATTGCAGGAGTGACATATGCAAATCCGGGCTCAATATTTCAGGTGCTTGCAGGTAACTATGAAGTAGGAATAGTCATGCAAGTTCTCACAGTATCATCATCGACTGATAATATTAGCGGGTATATAGATATATCAATAACATTAAATGGAACACCTACCCCACCCGTTGCAAAAAGTTCTATTACCTATAGAACACAACTATTTTCAACTACTTCTCCAGGGTACGATACAATTGTAACTTCATTATTTTCATTCACTGCAGTAAATACATCAACATTCGTCATAAATCAAGTAGTAAATGGACCAAACATAACAGCAGCATCTTCTGTATATAACATATTGACAATTACTAGATTATAAGTGTGATTATCATGTATATATATATCATATAGTATATGACAATTTTATATATTTTGACGTTTCAAAATTTAGACAAACATATTAATTAATATATTTATTTATGTTAATATTACCAACGATAATATCATGTTGTAAAAAAAAATTATATAATATTGATTACATATATATACGTATCTTGTAAACAATCAAAATATCTATCTTTTAATTATTCAATCACTCATATCTATATGTTATAATAAAAATATATATCAAAAATCTTCTATATATTATTAGTTACTTGTTTATAGATAAATCATTATCTTGAAATATTATCAACAAATAATCATGCAAATAAATAGTTCATTGAACTATTTATCACAAATATAATTATTTACTTAACAAGCATATATCCATCTGATACCAATACTATATGTGAAAATATATTCGCTGCACGTACCTGACCAAAATTATTTTTTCTCTCTTTATGTTCAAAACCCTCCAAATATTCATTAATGTCAAAAGATTTAAAATTATTACCCATATACTCCTCATATCTGAAACCTGCAGATATTAATATCTTCATTATAATCACACAATCACTGTCGTATACTATCTGAAAACTATTTAATCCAGCAGCATTTTTATGATATATGTTAGCACCTTTTTCTATCAATAATGTAATAAGCTCATCACATTTATGCATACATGCATATGTGAGAGCGGTATTTCCGTTATTACTCACACGATTAACATCAGCACCGTGTTCTATTAATAATTTAATCATAAAGTAATTATTTGTTTTTGATATATAATGTAATGGGGTCATTCCTTCCATACAAACAGCATTAACGTCAGCTCCCCTTTTTACCAAATCACGAATTATTTTATCATTATTATTATTTCTACAAGACGCCATCAAGTATGTCATTCCGTATTTGTTTTTGTTTTTCAAATAATAAACATTTCCTATCTCATCATAATAATCCGTTATTATTTTATAAATGTCATATGAACCATTAAAACATACATACATAAGTGCATTATTTATCAAGTTATTTGTATGTTTAACATCAACACCTATATCCATTAATATTTTCACAATTTCTAAATCTCCAGCATCACATGCTATTATAAAAGCTGTATTTCCATCTATATTTTCATTATTAACGTCCGAACCCATTTTTATCAAATTTTTGGCCAACTCTGAATATCCTCGATGAATAGCCACCATTAACAAAGTGTTTAAGTTTTTATTAATAATGTTAATATCAGCACCGTTCTCAATGAGTAATTTTACAATATCCTCGTTTTCATTCTTACATGCTATAATAACCGCTGTTTCTCCTTTATTATTTTGTTCATTAATGTTTATCCCCAATTTTAATAATAATGTCACTGTTTCCAGATTATCAAATTGTGATGCCATATGTAATCCATTATCACCATAATTATTCTTTTGATGTATGTCTACTCCCATGTCAATAACTTTCTTCATTAATGGAATATAATTGAGACTACATGTCCTTAAAAATACCGAATTTCCATCTTTATTTCTTATATTGATATCAGCACCGTGTTCAACCAATATGTCAAAAATGTCAATGTGTGAATTATCACACGCTAATATAGCAGCTGTATAACCTGAGACATCTTGATGATTTACATCAGACTTGTAATCCAATAATAATTTTACTTTATTTTTATTACCATTTCTAGCCGCTGACAGTAAGGGTGTTTCACCATGATAACTTTGTTTATTTACATCTGCTCCTCTTTCTAATAATAATTTAGTCTTTTCATCATAATATGAATGGAACAATACCGTAACTCCCATACTATCTTTAATATTAATATCTGCTCCACCATCTAGCAGAGCAACGAATACATTATTACAGTTAAAAATATGCGATGTCAACAACGGACTGTAACCACCATTATTTTTGACGTTTATATCTGCATTTTTACTCAATAAAAACTTTATCATTTCAACATTATCTCTTTCAGATGCATGTAAAAGAGCTGTACTTCCTTTTTCATCTTTATAATTTACATCCACACCTTTCTCAATTAATTTTTCCACCAAATTAAAGTCTTCATTTCTAACCGATTCTATAAATTTTTTGTTCCGTCTTTCAATAACATCCTTTTTGACATCAATTCCAATTGTTATTTCATTCATAAGGTCTTCTGTAATCTCCATGTTAAAGAAAAATATTTTTTTGAAAATGTAAAAAATAATACTTTCATTGTTCATAAATAATAAAACATTTATATCATTTCATCAACGGACAAAATGAACAACAATTTGACCTATTCACAAAAAAAATTATTTAATATGGAATACGAAAAATTTATATTTCATGGGGGTTGTTGGAACGATATTAAAAATAAACCAATCATATTACGATGTAAAATTGAGGATGTATATCAATCTATTACAGATATCAGATCTTTTATTCTTATAATAGAGGGAGAGACTGATTTAACAGATCCTGAAAATATTATTTTAAACGGTAAAATTAAAGTAAGTTGTACTTTTAAAATTTTTAGTATGTTGGATGATTACGAAGAAGATGATTTCACATCACACGAATTAATAATTGAAATGAATTATGTCAATAATGCGTTAAATGGCGAATATAACATAATGTGTGAAGGGATAGATAGATGTAAAGATTTATATTTAAAATATATTTATTATACAAATGGTCATAAGTTGACAGATATTGATTTTTTTGCCAATAATTTATATATAACATATTACAATATGGGTATTATATATAAAGCTCATATTTATTTTTATAAGGAAGAATTCAACAATAGAATGTTTGATACATATCCAGAAGTAAAATTTAATTCAGGATGGTGTGAGAAGATGAAATTTGTAAATAATTTATTGGATAATTATTATGTTGACGATTTCAAGAAGGGTGAAACTTATGTTTATTTGACAGATGATGAGTTTGCAAAACGCGCGAAAGGTAAAACAATTGAACAATTATACGATATGTTTAAAGATAAGCTTTTAATGTTAAAGTCAAATACTTTTTCATTCAGATTTTTATTTTGTAATGAGAATAATTTGCATACTATATCTATAGTACATTCTCCATATTTTCACAATAAAACATCTATTGAATTGGTAATACATGATGATGAGAATGTTGAACTCTACGCTTTAAAATTTTATGAAAATTCAAACATACCTTTTAACAAAGCAATTGAAGATATACATAAATTAGCTTCTTTATTAGGATATAAAGAAATATATTTATTTGATTATGCTCACAAGTATATTAAAGGAAACAAATTGCCAATTTCACTAATAAGGAAGCTGGCTGGAAAATCATATTTTTATGAGAAATATGGATATAAGATAAAGGATGATGTGAAAAAAATCGAAGAAGATTTTGAAATTTTTTGTGGGAGAATTATATGTAATGATTTAAACAAAACAGTTCGTGAATATTTTCAAATGGTTGATGCTAATAGGAACGGTAATTTATATAATACCTTACCAGGAATGCTTAACTATTTATTATCAATGAAAGATAATAAAGCTTTTCTTGACATGGTTAACATTGTAAGCAATGTGCCATTTTTCAAAGAATTATAATTTTTTATACTAAACTATTATTCAAAGAATAATAAAATAATCAAAAACTGATAAACGATTTTTCTATTTAAATGAAAAATAAAATATGGACGACGTAAAATTTAACGCATATTATTCCACATGTGATGTTACAATAGGGTCATGCAGAGTTAGATATGATGCATATAACAAGAGCGAAATTATATGTCCATGTGTTCATATCAGTGTTGATAAAGAAATAAAGATTGAAAATATGAACAGCTGTAAGAAATACGCTACTGATAAATATTTAGTTTTTAATGACACAGATAAAACTAATATTGTTATATCACATAATCCTGAGGGAAATCCCGAAGAGTTGCACATATTGGCAGGAAAGAATCTTAATGAAAATAATGTGAAAGAGGATATAAATTCGAATAGAGAAGTTAACAAGTATTCATGTGTTCGTGACAAATTGCGTAGTGTACATTATTCACACTATTATTCATATGCAGAATATTGGCAAGGTTTCGCACGTGAGAAGCACCACAATAATAGATTGGTGTTGAGCCAATTTTTAAAAGAATCCCTCGAAAAAGAGGAGGAAGAGAGAAAAAAGGGTGAATTTGAAAATTTTTTGAGAAACAAGTATAAAATATGATTATTTATATAATTAAACAATTCTATTCTATGAATAGAATTTTCAGCAAGTGCTCTATTTATTTGTATTCTATTTATTATACACCTTCTCTTTAGAAATGGAACCAGTAAACAATAATGGATTGAATTCATATCATCTATTAAAAGATGTATGTGACTCTTTTGACAAAACATTCTGATAATAAAGAGTTGACCAACATGAATGATATTATAAGAAAGAAAACATTTTATTAAGATATTATAACTTCTAAATTAGTTTAAGATTGATGTTAATTATTTAATGTTTCAAGAATATTAATTATTCTAAAATTTCATAATTAACATTGTTCTTAAATAAAGAGAATTTTAATTAACAAATTGTATAAGATAAACATTAATCATGGGATATTAACTTTTAGATGTGTAGATGGTAATAACAGATATGTTAGTGTTAAATAACAATATAATTATTAATTCCGTAGCTGGTTAAAATAAAAAAAACAATAAACTCTTATTATCTCCTCAATGAATTATTATTCAAAGAATAATAAAATAATTTGAGATATATGCACTGTAATAACACAATCATAATATTATTTTTTTTATGAATAATTATATCTAATAATATGTATCACATGTTGATAAACTAATATCATATATTAATTTTTTTCGAAAAAAAATTTTTTCAATATGGTCAAGAGCAACACATTTGTTATAAAAGGAAAGAATTGGAATGATGTGAAAAATCACCCATTGGTTGTCAAGCTTAACATCAGACGTTACCAACATTTTACAGATGATACTAATACATTCATAATGATTGTGACTGGTGAGATTGATTTATCAGATGAAAACAATATTTGTCTTAATGGTAATATCAAAGTGGACTGTAAATTTAACACAACTATCACAAACTTATGCGCTGGAAATGCAGATGATGGTAAAAGTTTAATACGTCATTCATTTGGAAATTATGTTAAAGATAAGGACACTCTCAACAACGAACTAATCATGGAAATGAAATATAATAATAATAAGCTTAATGGTGAATTTAAAGTTCTGAGGAAAGGATTAGAAGAATATGGACATTTTCACTCGAGATATTATTTCTATGAAGAAGATGAACTATTGATTGAAATTTGCGTGATTGAAAAATATGTTAGTGTGACCTATTACAACAAAGGTGTTATATACAAAAAATATCTTTATATCTCACCAAAGAGGTTGTCCGATAAAATTTGTAATATATATTCAGAAATAAGCTTTTGTTCAAAATGGGCTGAAAAAGTGAAATTCATAAATAGTCTCCGTGATGGTTATTATTCAGACATATTTGAAATATCTAACATAGATGTGTATTTAACTAAGGAAGAGTTAGCTGAGTATGTTGGAAACAAAAATATTAAAGAAATATTCAAAATGTTTAAGAATGAGCGTGTGACTTTAAATCATAGTAATTTTTCATTCTTATTCAACCATGAGGATAGTAAATATAAAATTAATATTTATCGACTTTCATATGCAGAAAGTTCACTCTCAGAATTAGTGATCAATGATAACATGAAAGCTGAACTGAAAATAGCAGATTATAGTAAATGTGCAAATAGTGAAATTGATAAATTAATGGAGGGTATTGGCGATCTTGCCATTCTCTTAGGATGTAAAGAAATACATGTGTTTGATCGAGTGTATGAAGAATATATGAGCGGAAAAGTGTTGTTGTCGCTAATAAGTAAGTTATCTGGTGGAATATTTTATTATGAAAAATATGGATATCAAATTGTAGATGATATTAATGAGATTAATAATAATTTTGAAAAATTTTGTAAAAATAATATCGATGTAGACATGTCTAATATTTTCAAAAAATACATGGAGATGGTAAACAATAACAATAAATTAAACTGTTATTGTTTATTAAAAGACATATATGACTTTTTATCAAAACATTCTGATAAAGAAGAGTTGATAAACATGAACGTTGTGATAAGCAAGAAACCTTTTGTTAAATTCCTGTAATTATTATATTATTATTAAATTAATATGAGCTATATTAATGTTCCATGAACATTAAAATCTTAATATTCTATGAATATTAAAAATCTTAATTTCCCGTGATCATTAATTTTAATCTTTCCGGAAGTATTAATAATTTTTAATTTATATTAACCTTAAATAAAAGCATTTTATTATAAATAGAAATATGTATATTCATGATTTATTAAACGAATTTAATAAAATAAACATCAATCACGGCGATGTTAACTATTCAGACGAACAGTTGGTAATAGCAGATACATTAGTGGGTAATAACAATGTAATTGTGGATGCCGTGGCAGGTTCGGGTAAAACAACCACCATAAACTGTATTGTTGAAAAGTTATATTATAAAAGAGTCTTAACGATATTATATAGTAGATTCCTAACGATGGAAACACAGTCAAGAATTAAAAGAGACAATGTGGATGTAAATACTATTCATGGTTTTTGTCAAAAAGAATATGGTATAAACTGCAATGATAACAATGGTATAATGAAAATTGTAAAGAATAATATGCAATATCTCGGAGACAGTTATGATATGATTATAGTAGATGAAGCACAAGATTTAACGCCATTATTATCAAGGGTAATTATAAAAATAATACATGATTGTGGTGCAAGGAATCTCATATTTTTGGGAGATTATAAACAATGTATATTTAAGTTTAATGGTGCTGATGAAAGATTTTTAACAGAAGCTGATAGGATTTTCACAGGTAACAATAAATGCATTAAGTATAAAAATGAAAATCCATGGGTTAGGTTAAAATTGTCAGAAACTTATAGATGTTCATCTTCTATATCTAATTTTATCAATAAATGTGTTCTAAAGGAAGATAGACTTATTTCAAACAGAGAGTGTAGTGGAAAACCAATTTATATATCTGCAAATTCTTTTGATGTAAGCAATGATATTTATGTAATGATTAAAGATTACATTGAAGAAGGTAATAACTATGATGATATAGCAATATTATCGTTCAGTATTGAAAATGACAGTGGTAAGGAAACACCAGTTAAAAAACTTGTAAATATATTAAGTTTAAACTATAATATTCCCATATATAGACCCAATAATGATAATAGAGAGCTAAACGACGAAGATCTGCTAAAAGGTAAGATAGTAGTGTCTACTTTTCACCAAATGAAGGGGAGACAGAGAAAAATGGTCATCATATTTGGATTTGATAACAGTTATTATTATTTTGATGACCTAAGTAATCCAACACCAAAGGAAAAAGAAGAAAACAGAAAAAATTGTCCCAATGTTTTGTATGTTGCTTTAACAAGAGCAAGAGATAAATTAATTTTAGTACAAGATTATAAGAAAGGTTGTCTTCCATTTATTGACAAAGAGTTATTGCATGAATATGCTGATGTGAGTGGAATTGTTAGTGACGAGCTAAATATTAATAAATTAATTGTGGATTCAAACGAAAATATTGTGGATATAGATATTGGTAAGCTGGGGCTGGATGTAAACGGTGTTAAAGAAGATATAAGAGTCGTAAGCTATTCAGTAACAAACTTGATTAAATATTTACCGGACAAAATTATGGAAGAATTTATGGATATGTTCACAGTTAATGTTGTACATGGAGTAAATTTTAATATTGACCTAAAGCATAAAGTGTTCTTCGGACCATATGCTGAAGACGTATCATCAATATATGGTACGTGCATCCCTTTAATGAAACAATATAGATTGCAAGGTAACTACATTGTTTATGAGTCTTTGAAAAATTTAAGTGATGAAGCAAATGAATTGAAAATTAGAGGTAGGTACAATAAATTAATAGACGATATAGAGGGATCTCCTGACAAGGATATGGCAATATTGAAGAAACTTCCATATATTATAAATATGCACAATTGTATTTACGATAGGTATATATATCCTTTAAACCAAATAAAACATTATAATTGGTTTTTCGATGAAAGGAGTTTAAATTCGATTGAAAGTGCAGTTGACAAGTTGTGCTTCTTGTCTGATAATGATACATTTGAAAAAACAATTAAATGTAATGGAGAGTTGATAACGGACAGTAATATAAAAGTAAATTACACTGTTTATGGATCATTAGATTGTGTAAATAATAGATATGGTCCAATTGAATTTAAATTTGTATCTATGATATCCAATTATCATAAAATACAAGTTTTAATTTATATATGTATGATATACTTACAGAATAATATGAATGTTAAATATAATTTGTACAACATCAAAACGGGAGAAATGTTGGAAATTAATTTATTAAATCCAAAAGTTAATGCTAAAGCGGTTATGGAAAAATTGATAAGAAATAAATTTGATAGAAAGAGTGCAAATTATAATTTTGACGATTTATTAAAAGAAACATATAATTGATTATTTCTTTAATGTTGAACATTTAAGTCATGTTCATAATTTTTATTATAATCAATATAACCAATACAATTCAAAAAAAAATTGTATTGTAATGTAGTTAATCTGGTAACATCTTATTTTTTTATTAAAAAAATAAGATAAAATAAGCTAAAAATCATCTAAACAATTAATATCAGCTCCTTTTTTAATTAACAATAATGTTACTTTTACATCACCTGATTTAACACTTTTACGTAATAATTCATTTAAAATCTCCACATTATTAACAATATTCTTATTAATTAATATTTCAAATATTTCATAATTTCCATTTATTGATTGTAATAACAAACTTGACTCGTCAATATTGTCTCCATAATTTTTGATAATATATTTTACCAATTTGAAATTATCATTAGATATTGCAAGAGATGTAACATGATCCAAATCTAATTTTATGTGCTCATATAAATATTCAAACATTTCTATAGATATATTACTAATATTAAAATATACATCTTTATCAATGAAGTTTATCGCTTTATTTTCTAGCAGATATTTTATGTAGTCAAGTCTGTTGTAAACAAAACAATCTACTACCAACTGAGCACCTTCTACACCTGAAAGTTTCAAATGTTTATAATTGTTTAATATATATTTGAAGATATCAATATGGTCAAATGCTACTGATGTAAATAAATCAATTACTAAGTGTGATGGATCTGCACATCCTCTATTTCCAACCATATAGCATTTATCATTTATTATATAATAATCATTAATATATGTGTGTTTATTAATTTTATACTTTGTATATTTATAAGAATCGTTAATAGTAATATTACCAATATTATGTTCACACCATATTTCCACAGCTCTGGAGGAATCTTTACACATTGTGACACACTCATATGAAAGAAAGGGAATTAATTCCCTTTCTATATTTTCATTTTCAAATAATGGTTCTATAATCTTAATGTTATCTTTATTAATATGCTTTGATATTATTTTATATTCGTTTGAATCCATTCCAGTAAAGTCAATAAACTTGATATAATTACATATTTCTTCGGGAGTTAACTCTTTGTGTAAATATTCGTGTATTTTTAACATATCATTGTTTACCACATTAACTGTTTTCTCTTTATCCTTTAAAGGGTATATATCATTTATATCCTTGTATAGTGGAATGTCATTGTAAATATCATTGTTATCCATGTTTAAATAAAAAATTATTTATATTGTATGTCAATTTATAAACAATCAATGATTGTTTATATGTTTATTTATCCATAATAGAATTAATATCAGCTCCATGTTTTAGCAATAGTGATGTTGCTTTAACTTGACCACATTTGATACTATCATACAACAAACTATTTAACTCATCTTTATGATCATTCACCGCTTTTTTATTCGTTAGTATGTTCTTATTTAACAACATTTCAAATAATTCTATATCCATATTTCTGTCCACTGCTGTAAAATCAATAAACTCAATATATTCGTATACTTCTTCATCCGTCAAAGTTTTATGTAAATATTCATGTATTTTCAACATCTTGTTATTTATCACTTTATTGCTACTCTCGTCATTTTTGTCTATTTCGTATAACTCATTAATATCATTGTATAGCGGAATTTCTTTGTATATACATTCATGCTCCATCTGACAGTATAAATATATTTTATTCAATTTAATATTTATTTTTGTTATAAATTTTGTATTTATTTATATTTATGAACGTGATGTGCTGAAATGTTCACTATTTAAAACATCCACACAAAATGATATCTTTTTTCCATTTTTTTAAACAAAAAATTTCACAAAAGAAGACATATATTTACGGATGGCAATAACACATCTCAATGTTTTGGTAGTTGGTCCAAAAGGTGTTGGAAAAACAGCATACATCAACAAGCTCACAACTGGAAAATTTATTAAAAAAGATAATAATAAAGATGATAATAAAGAGGACAAAAAAGATATGAAGGATATAGATGAAAATGAAAATAAAATAGAAAATGACATTAAAGATGAAAAAGAGGATAAAAGAGAAGACAAAAAAGATGAAGATGATATTGACAATAATAATAATAAAAATAAGGCAGAGATTGATAATAACGGGAAAGATATCAGGAATGATAAGGGAGGTGATAAGATTGATAACAATAGCAATAAAAATAAGATCAAAAATATCGCAGAATTTAAAACTAATAGAGGTGTGATTTTCATTAATTTTATTGAAAACAATATTGATTCAATTACATATCCATCTAGTGAACATTCATCAATTGATTATACAATTTTGTTATTAGAAAAAATAGAAAATATTGACAGTTGGGTTTATGGATTAAGTCCAGATGTCATTTGTTTTACAAAACAAGATATGAAAGAAAAGAGATTAACTAAAAGGGATATAAATGCAGTATATGTACAAAAAATTACTATTCCTAAGTATATGATTTCAAGTAAATCAAATTATGATATATCTAAACCAATTTCAACTATTCTTAATAAGCACTTTAACTCAAATAGTGTTTATGTGTAATTTATAGTACCCATTTAATATGTGCACAATGTGTACATATTTACACACTCTTTACAATATGTTCATATATACACATTGTACAAAATGTCATAAATGATCAATTTTTTTTAATAAAAAATGTTTTTCAATTTATACACAAAAGTGTTCGACTCTACTACCTTCTTTCAGTGTTCAACGGTTTTAAATAATATTTTGTATCTTGTCGTCACAGAGGGATATATTGCAAATTCAATAAAATTAATAAAAATAGACTTGGTCAGAATGGTCGAAATAAGTTCTCACACAATCGATTATAAATTTCATAATATGACAGTATTCAAAATACTTGGGGAAGAATTATACTGTTACACAACCTTAATAGATACTAGTAGTGCTGCAGATGATTATATAAATAAGAATGATGTATTCTTCTTCAACTTGATAACATTGGATAGTACAAATTATTCTATTATTGGCCTCAGGGATATTGTGATGTTAAATGGAAAAATATGTTAAATGGAAAAATATGTTATATAGAAAATAGTAGTGATAGAGATATGAGAGAAGGAATCAACGCCTTGAGCAGAGTATATAATGTCATAGATATGGATACAGACGAAAAATATTTAACAATAATAGATTATAATGACAGTACTTACTTTAAAGACGGTATATTAAATCTAAAAATTGAAATAGATCATAAGGACTCAATCTTTAATATGGGTTCATACATAGCCTTTATATCATATTCATCTTCCAGGGAAATTGTCTATATGGATATTAACACAGGTGAAGTGGTTATTATCGATAATATAAATAATGAAATAGGATATAATTACATTGGAAATAATAAATTATCTACGGACAATATAATATTTGATTATTTTACAAAGAAGGAAATTATGATTGAGACATCCATCATAAACAGTTTCAAATATAGAGATAATGACTACTATATCGTTGTCAATATTGAAAATAACACATTTAATATATATATACATGTGGATCATATTGAAACAGTTGAATTTAATGTCAAAATATATCCAGAGTGTATTATTATAGGTACTGAAGATGATAATATGAAAGTATCTACGAAATTATTATATGATAATAGCAAACATGTACAAAATTTGCTTGGCATGTCAAATAACCAAAGCTTCAAATTTATAAATAGTTTTTATTGTAATATTGGCGTATATGTTGATTATATACAAAACGGAGTCTTGAAAAATGACAGTTTAGGTGCTCTGTATAAAATTTCAAGTTTACTAGATGATTTTAATATGGAATCACTCACCTACTCTATTATAAAACATATTAAACGTAAAGATGTGAATATAACTCATGCATGGGATTTCTTGAAAGTCTTATATGTTGATGACACATATTGTGTGTTCAACACAGTATTATATATTATATACAAAAAATATAATAGAGATGAATTCATGAGTATGCTGAAATTTACAACCCAAATGAGTGATGACATCATATCTGAACTGATAATGGAGAGGCGTGTAACATAATTAAAATTAATAAAAGAATATCATATTAAATTATTTGAAATTATTAATATGTACACAATGTGCACATATTTACAAAATTTATAAGATATGTACATAATCACATATTTTGTATAATACGAGCACATTTACAAAATCTATAAAATATGTACGTACGCACACTCTGTACAAAATGATCAAGGTGACAAAAAATTTTTCAATAAAAATGTTTTTTAACGTATTCACAAAAAAGTTTGATTTTACCCTTTATATTTATTGTTCGACAGTCATAAAAAATGTTTTATATGTAGTTGTCACTGAGGGATATCATACAGATTCAATAAGATTAATAAAAATAGATTTGGTCAGGATGGTTGAGATAAGCTCCCATACAATTGATTATAGATTACATAATGAAACAGTACTTAAGATATTTGGAGAAGAACTATATTGTTATACAACATTAATAGATTTTGATAGTGTCGATGATAGTAATATAAATACAAATGATATATACATTTTAAATTTGGTAACATTAGAAAGTAAAGAATATTCTATTATTGGTTTCCGAGACATTGTGATGATAAACGGAAATATATGTTATATGGAAAACAGTAGTGATGCAGATATAAAGAATTTGAACTTAAAAGAATCAAAAAGTATAAATGAGGTATTTAATATAGTGGACATAGAAACTGATAAAAAACATTTAACAGTGGTAGAATATGGAAGGGATACTTATTTTAAAGACGGTGTTTTGTATTTAGACTTTGAAATAAATGATATATATGCTATCTTTAATATGGGTTCATATATAGTCTTTAGATCGTACCCATTTTGTAATAAAATTGTTTATATGGATGTCGAAAAGGAAGAGCTGATTATCATCGATGATGTAGACGATGATCATGAACATATGAATATCGGAAATGGGAAAATGTTTGTGAATAATACAATATTTGATTATCTTAATAAGACGGAAATTATGACTGAATCATTTTTCAGAAGTAGTTTCAGATATAAGGGAAACGATTATTACATTCGTCCTGATGATGAAGATAACATGTATATAGATATATATGTTCAGCATGTTAAAATAGCTGAATTCGACGACAAAATATACCCAGAATTTATTATTATAGGCACTGAAAATGAAAATATGAATGTGTCCACGAAACTATTGTATGATAATAGCAAACATGTTCAAAATTTACTTGACATGCCAAATGGTCAAAGCTTCAAATTTATAAATAATTTTTATTGTAATATTGGAGTATATATTGATTACATTAAGAACAGAGTCTTGAAAAATGACAGCTTAAATGCTCTATATAAAATTTCAAGTTTATTGGATGATTTTAATATGGAATCTCTCACCTACTCTATTATAGAACATATTAAATGTACAGATGTGAATATAAGCCATGCTTGGGATTTCTTGAAAGTCTTATATGTTGATGATACATATTGTGTATTTAAGACTGTGCTATACACCATATACAAAAAATATAATAGAGATGAATTCATGAGTATGTTGAAATTTACAACCCAAATGAGTAATGACATCATATCCGAATTGATAATGGATAGGCGTGTAATATAATTAAAAATTAATAATAGAATGTCATAAAGCATTATTTGAAATTATTAATATAAATCAATGATTTATACAAAATTCCACATTATAAATATGATATCTTATATAAATAGTTTGGAGGGTGCTGAGTATAGTAGACTATTGAAAATACACAATGATTTCAAAAAATATAATATAGAGGAGTTATTACCAGATAAAATTGACATCATAAACGAATTGGAAAATTCCATTATTTTGCGGTTGGAGGAGTTACCAGATAGAATATTTGAATTATACGAGAAAAGGATTATCAGAAATATTTTAGACGGATATTTTTCAACAGTCGAAGCAAATCATGGTAGACATTTCGAATATGATAACATTATTAATTACATATCTAGTAACGAACATGCGTTAACCATACTAAAAAATCATGTTTATTTATCACCTTATGGCTACATCGAGATTGTTGACAATAATAATTATGAATTGGGGAATATCTTTATGGAATTATGGGATAGTTATCATCGGGAATTATTGTATGAAAAAGCAGAAGAGGAGGAAAGAAATAAATTCATAAAAGTAACATACCCTGTTGATTTTAAACATATATCATATGATGGTGTACCATGTGTATCATTATGTGATATTAACGATAATAATAGTTGTAGTTGTCTCACTGATTATGGTAAAAGAAGATGTGATTGTAGTCAATAAATAAGACGATATAAGTATATGACATATGACATATGACATATATTATAAATAGCCACTCAATTATTTTATAAATTGTGATGATAAAAAATGGAGAGTAAACAAACATACATTTTATAATGATGTACATTGTATATCATTATGTATAATTATTGTAAACAAGATAGTAAATTAATAATAATTCATACTTCAACTCCAATCATGTTCAAAATATATTCATCTTCTTTTTTTATCTCACAATTACCCAGTAAAAATCTATATATTTCATCTCCTTCATATTCTGGACCATTTATATATGTGAATAATATTAGATATGGAACTGTAACTTCGACCCCTTTATTTATTAAATAAATAATTTTATCCAAATCATTGTCATTGATAGCCCCATACAATAAGTCGGTTTTTTCTATGTCAACATCATGATTTTTTATAAATTTTTTATACTCAGAATTTTGAATCATTATCTTTGACCTGCCATCTAGAACTCCTACTTCTCTAAGATATTCTGAAAAGACTTCATAAAGAAATTTAAATAATTCATAATTATTGTTATATGAAAATCTCAATATCATTTCCATATCAAAATATTCCATGTTTAAAAGCAAAAGTTTTATTATATCCACTTGAATTTTACTAATATATTCATTATTTAATATCATGGTCAACATTTCCTTATATTCGTCATCAAATTCATAATTTGGTATATGCTCCGATCTTTCTTTTGATTTACTTATATTTTCTAATATATACTTTGCAACATCGAATGTTCCTTCTTCTATGTTTCTTTCCACATCCGACACATATCCATATGTCTCTTTTATTTCATGTGGATTGGAAGTAAATATTTCACCATTAATTCTATAATATATATGATAATAATCATAAGCTAAATATTCTGCCATTTTATCCCTATTATTTGTAATCCACTCCTTATTTTTAATTAACCATACCTCTTTAAGATCATCTGCACCCCAAACGCTACTTGCCAATTCATATGGTATTAACGGAAACAATTCATCTTTGATATCATTGTTATCAAATGTACCTAACACCTTGTCTATATTTTTTTCATCTATGAATTTAATAATGTCTTTATAATAACTAGAATCCAAACTTGTTTTATTAACAAATTCTATATAGTTAAGTATCTTTTCATCAGATGGTCTCTCATTGTATTTGAGAAACATGTCTAACATATCACCATCAAAATAATTGTATAGATCTTTCAACTGGATATTACCAGCTGAAAGATCTGTTATAATATCATTCACTAAAGGGATCTTCCTAAACGTTTCCATATTGTATTTTGAAATAATTTTAACATAAAATCATATATATTATATATAATTTTTATTCCGTGTATATCTTGTGAATTTATTCATGTAAATTACATCATGCATTTGTCCACTAATAAGATTCCTCAAAAATATTATACTGACGTTTAATATTTTCCAGGTATCGTTCGATATCAATTTTATTGAAGAATTATTGTTTGGTATCGGATTCGGAGCCTTATTCACTGATTATTGTAAAATACGCTCAGTGTATGAAAAAAATAATAAATTATAATGTAATTTCAAGTACATCTTTTAAAATGTAAGACTCTATTTCGTTCATTACACAATTATCCAATAAAAATCTATACAAGTCATCATCTAAATTCCATCGATTCAGATACATGATATGTAATAAATCTAATAACGTCAATTTTACACCATTTTGTAATAAATTGATTATTTCATCATGATTGTTATCTTCAATTGCTCTATTTAATGGATCAGTTTCTTCTATATGTGTACTATGACTTCTATTTTCCACAAGTCTCTCATATTCAAAATTTGGAATAGCTACTTCCATACCTGTCATGTCGTTAGACACATCAATCTCTTCAAGACAATCTGTCAATATTTCATATAAAAATTTAAATAATTCATAATTTTTATCATATACACGCTTCAATATTCTGTTCATATAAACATCTTTCACGTTTAAAAGTAAGAGTTTCATTACATCAACCTGATCTTTATCGACATTTGTACCACCTAATATAGTGTAAAACATAAATTCATAACTTGGACTACCTACATTTCTTTCTTTTGACTTATTTATATTTTCTAATATGTATTTTGCAACTTTATATAATTTACTTTTCACAGCCATTTCCATATCCAACAGATATTCCAGAGATCCTTTTATTTCACTTGGGTTGGAAGTAAATATTTCGCCACCAATATCGTAATATATATGATAGTCATCAAGGACTATATATTGTGATACTTTATCTTTGTTGTTAGTGACCCACTCTAAATTGTTAGTCAGCCATAATTCTTTGAGATAATTTGTACTCCATACTTTAATTGCTAATTCATATGGTATCATTGGAAATAAATCAATTTTAATATCATTGTTCACAAACAAATCTAATACTTTGTCTATATTCTCTTCATTTATAAATTTAATGATGTCCTTATAATAACGAGGCTCCAGACCTGTCATGTTAATAAATTCGATGTACTTACAAAGCTTTTCATCCGATAATTCCGCATTGAATCTGTAAAAAGTATCTAACATATCACCATCAAAATATTTATATAAATCATCCAGAGTGGCACCGATACTTGTTACCATATCATTTACTACTGGGATTTCCCTAAGTACCTCCATTTTATATTATAAATATTTTACTGTAATATTTTTACTTAGTAATGCTTATATTTATCAAATTCCCTGTTATGTATCTTGTCATATACATGATTTAACAGGCAATAGTTTAAAAGTCAATTTTGAGCAAATCTTTTAAAATAAAAAATTCTATTTCTGTAACTACACAGTTTTCCACCAAAAACCTACGAAAATCATAATCTAAATACCATCCGCTCTTATACATAATGTGTAATATATCTATTAATGTTAATTTTGCACCACCAGACACTAGATTAATTATATCTCCCCTACTAACAGTATCACCAGGTTTGCTCTCAATTGCTCTCTGTAATAAATCAGTTTCCTTTATATCAGATTTATTTTTTCTGTTTTTTACAAGTTTCCTATATTCTGAATTTTTAATTACTATATACATATCATCTGTTGGTATGCCATTTATTTCAAGATAATCTGACGATATATCATACAAATATTTAAATAATTCATAATTTTTACTCAATGCTTTCTCCAACATATTGTTCATATCAATATACTCAACATTTAAAAGCAAAAGTTTTATTATGTCTGCTTTAATTTCATTAACATTTGTGTCCTGTAATATGAGATTTATCATATCATTATAAATATGATCGAATACATAGGTTGGTCCATATACAGTTCTCTCAACTGACTTATTTATATTTTCTAGTATATATTTTGCAACGAAATATGATTCATTTTTTATAGCTGATTCCATATCTTTTACATATTCATAAGATTCTACTATACTATTGTGTGTGGGAGTAAATATCTCGTCATTTATACGATAGTAAGTATGTTTATATTGGTCATAATATAGATTTTCTACATCGCGATTATTTCTGTTAAAAACCATCCATTCCTTATTGTTAATCAACCAGAGATTTTTGAGATCATCTACATCCCACACTTTACTTGCTAATTCATATGGAATCAATGGAAATAATTCCCTTTCTATGTCACCATTTGTAAATAAATCTAACACTTTGTGTATATTCTCTTCATTTATGAACTTTATAATATCTTTATAATAATACGGATCCAGAGTCGTCTTGTTAATAAATTCAATATAATCAAGAATTTCATCATCAGATGGTTTGGCATTAAATCTATAAAACATATCTAACATTTTGCCATCGAAATGTTTATATAAATCATCCAAAGTGGCATCAACACTTGTTACCATATCATTTACTAATGGGATTTCTCTAAATAACTCCATTTTATATGATGGAGATTTTACTTTAAAATTATGTACAATTTAAATATTAAATAGTATATAATATACACTATTTATTTATGTCGATTTGGTTCATAATCACTATACCAGTTTATTATATTCATATACTATGGTATCCATATCTTTAGAGCTGACTTCAAGTACATCTTTCAAAATATGTGATTACATTTTAGTCATTACACAGTTATCCAATAAAATCTTACGATTAATATCATTTAAATACCATCGACTCATATACCATTGACTTAAATATACAATATATGATATATCCAGTACTGACATTTTGGCACCGCCTAAAATTAAATTAATAATCTCTTCCAGAGTATGATCTTCAATCACTATATGTAGAGTATCAGTCTCTTTTACTTCAATATCATGTTTTCTGTTTTTCATAAGTCTCTTATATTCTGAATTTTGAATGTTTATTTCTTCCCAGTTGGTAGGAATTCCATTTTCCTCAAGATAATCTAATAATATTCCATATAAGAATCGAAATAATCCATAATTTTTGTTTAATATATATTCGAACATTATGGCCATATCAACATATTTCACATTTAAGAGTAAAAGCTTTATTATATCCACCATAATTTCATCAAGATGTTGATGATCTAATATGATATACATTGTATTTTTATAGTAGGAATGAAATTCATAAATTGGTTCACCCACCATTCTTTCCTTCGATTTGTTTATTTTTTCTAATATATATTTTACAATAGTGTATGACTCTTCTATTGCTGCTATTTCCATATCTGATACATATTCCTGAGATTCTTTCACTTCATCATGAGTAAGAGTAAATACTTCACCATATATACAATAATATGTGTAATTGTATTTATCAATACATGTTTCAATTATATGTCGTGACACATCATGATTATTTATGTTGGCAAACATCCACTCCTTATTGTTAATTAACCATAATTCATCGAGATTATCCACATCCCATACTTTACTTGCTAATTCATACGGTATCAGTGGGAATAATTCTTCTCTGATATCATTGTTTGTAAATAAATTTAAAACTTTGTCTATATTGTTTTCATCTATAAATTTGATAATATCTTTATAATATTGGGGTCCCATGGCTGTCTTGTTAATGAATTTAATGTAATTACAAATTTCTTCATCTGAGGGTCTGACATTGAACCTACAAAACATATCTAACATCCTATAATCTAAATGTGTATACAAATCATCTAGCTTGACATTGCTATCACATGTTATTATATCGTTTATTAAAGGAATCTGTTTATATATGTCCATCTTATACATTCGAAAAATTTTTTTAATGTAAATCGCATATATTAATTGCAATTTTAACACAAAATCATATATATTATATATGATTTTTATGTTGATTTAATTCTAATATCTTTCACAAGTATTCTCTGATCATTGAGAAAATGCTTTAAACATTCAATAGTGCATCTGCCAGCTTTATCTTTTGTAACAACTGTTATAGTATCAACATTATTATTAGCTTCACCTTTTAACCACATGACCAATGGTGAGCAATATGCTGACATCAAATGATCAACACAGTCATTATATCCAGAATTAATTGTCACAATATATCCATCCCATCCTTTATATTTATCAATTGTACCATGCAATTCTTCAATAAATCCAATAAACAACTGATTTTTATCAGGCTGTTTATTGAAATATGTAACAGATTCCAAATCAATGAGAACAATTTCATCAATTTCATCATCTAAAACAAGTTTCCTCAAATTCAATTTCTTAATCACTTTTTCTTTTTCTTTTTCTTTCTCTTTTTCTTTCTCTTTCTCATTCACAAATATATTATCACCCAAATTGATATCACCCAAATTAATACTTCCTATTTTTTGTAAACCTTTTTCATGCATATAATCACTACTATTAAAAATTTTAATACCACTTGCACTAGATGTCCCGGGGAAATCCTTTCCTACCTTCATAGAATAATCGGAATTATTCTGTGTTGGTAGAATACTATTATTTGAATAGGAATAATTGCTGGAATTACTTCTATTCGAATAATTGATGAGATCAACCACCTTGGTAGGACTATAAGTTTTCAAACCATAGGTATTTCTTTCTCCTCCATTTTTTCTTCCTAATTTTTGAAGAAAAAGTGAAGCAGCATATGCTTGGGCCATTTTTGTGTTTCTGAAATTCTTGGTAGTAGTATATCTTTCATTCCCAATGTTTAGCGTCGTTCCCCACATTGATGTTTTAGGATCCATCTCATTGTCAAAATTCCATTTTATGCGTTCCTTATCGCAATACTCTTTCATCCTCGAGATCTCCATAGTTTAATCAATTTATTTTATAAAATATAAAATAACACAATTCAAATTTAATTATTTATTTTTTATTTCAAACAAACCCATAGCATTCATTCTAACAAGATCTGTAGACGATAAACAGTTGAGTATATTTTCATATACTTCTCCAATATTACCGCCCATATCAGTTTTATATGTATATTTTTGAGATTCGTGTAATTTACTTGCATCTACCCCATATGGATCATATCTTTTATAATGATCCTGTATATCTCCTCTTACTAGATAATCCACATTGAGTCCAAAATCACTCAACTTTTTATTGACATCTTCCAATTTATATAAATAAATATTCCTTTTATCTATCAACTTTCTTATTTCCCTTCCATTAGTAAAACTATACTCAATCCCAGTTTCATTCTTTAAATCTTGCAAGAATACATAATCATTAGCATCAGTTTTTTCCTGATAATCATATATGGCTTTTAGATGGTAACAATAGCTGGGTATAGTATTATCATTACATTTTTTACTATCAAAACATGTTTTTCCTAATTCTCTCTGAAGGAATTTAGCCGTTTCCTTTATGTCATCATAAGTATGCATATTGCCATATTTGTCATATTTATCATATATTAATATGGTTCTAAACTGTTTTGTTACAACATTATATTGAACAAATACTTCAATGTCATTTACATAACCTATTCTCATGAAAATTACATTGAGAAAATCTACAGATGTATATTTATTAGAATATGTGAAATCATATTTTAATAATTTTTCTTTCAAACCTGCAGCTGCTTGTAACTCTTGAAATTCATCATATATGTATATTGATTTGCTACTCATCTTTTATAACTTATTTTTTTGTAAAAAATTTCTGATTTTTTTATTGAAAATCCTGGACATATTCTTATAGCATATTGATTATCATATCCATAAAATTACAATAAAAATTTATTTTGAACCATAAAAATGTCCGTAAATATAATCGTGACAGAATCTGTTATTAAGACAGATTATTACATATCATTATATGGAAATAAAAAAGTGTCAAACATAACCGTGGATATTGATATAGATGAACATTTTGTTAATTTGTATTTTAGTATACAAGATAACCTAAAAGAAATTTTAAATTCTGTTGTTGATAATGGTGAGTATGACATTTATGATGTTATGTGTATAATAAATGATTTTTTTTATATTGGAGTGAATCCATTATTTCCATTTGAAATTGCCGTGTATCTCATAAAAAATGGTTATAAAGAACATTTCATAAATGATTCATATTACTTGGCATTATTGTATGAAACACCCGAAATATACAATGTGGTTATCAAAAACATTGAAAATAATTGTCTTGACGAAGATTTAATTTATTTACATGATGACAGTTTGAGTTATAAAAACATAGACATAAATAAATATGATGATTATGTTATTTCCATATATCCAATGGAATTAAATAAGGATGGTAATATTAATATGATTATGAACAAGTCCAGATTTACTAAGAATGTTATCACATTGTCAATGGACGATTATGATGATAATATTAATGGTAACATTAAAGATTATGTTCTAAATATACTATCATTGAAAGGGGTTGCTGTTTGTGGTAGTCACGTCGATAGTTTACTCTATAACAAGACTAAAAGTAAAGTGTATGGTGATGATGATGCAATAACTAAAACTATGGTATCACCTACAGATGTAGATATTTTCTTTTACGGTGATATGGATGGAACCAAAATCATAGAGACTATAAGCGATATTATTGGAATAATATACAATAATAATAGAACGGATGTGTTAAATGTGTCTCATTCTGATGAATTTATTATAATAGGAGGACCTCATGGTGGTTATTCAACATCTCGTAAATATAAATTGGGTTTTAAGATTAAAAAGAAACTTTATAAAAATGTTTCAGATATTCTCTCAGAAACAGATGTTGATTCAAATACATGTGCACTTTTTCAAAAAGATGGTGAAATTGTTTTCGGTTATTTACCACGTTACAAATTTGCAGTAGAGAACAGGATAAACATTGTAAATCCTTATAATTCAGGAGAATCATACAATAAAAATCTCATTAAAGCATGTGAAAATGGATACAGATTATTTATTCCAGGAGCTATCCACTTAATCAGGAATTATTTTGGAAATGACAAGATTTATCCAGAAAATTCATTACAAAGTCTTTTAAACATGTTATTAAATTATAGAAAAAGACCAAATAATAAAGATATAGATGTCGTAAAGAGAAAATTGGGTGATGTATATATATATGATAAAAGTCTCAAATACATATTTAACGCTTCAAAAATATATAAAGATATGAATCTTCCAACAGAATTTGATGATTTTACTTTTGAAGAAATTGATGAATATTTATTGCAGATGGCAGGTAAAGATAGAGAAAATTTCTCACTTAGTAACATTGTTAATTCTAATGTATCTGCATATGGTGTATATTTTTCAAATATTGAATATATTGATAATGTATTATCATTAATAAACATTGCAAAAAATTGGGATGTGGTTGAAGATATACATGTTAATAATTCTAAAAACGACTATTTATCACTATATAATTTGAAGATAGAAAAGTCTAAATATCATAATAATTTTACACAAGTTTCTAACAATGATGGAGAATTACTTTCAATTGATTAACTGACTAAAAATTTTAAAAAATTAATTTCATAAATTAATTTCTCAAAAAAGAAAAGAAATGAAAATTGTTGTAAGTGATACAGTGAGAAAAACAGAATATTTTAAAGCATTGGAAAGATGGAATGAGGGTAGAAGAACAGGTGATATTGTTGATAATATGATCAATATTGAAATATTTGGAATTACTGATGATCAGATTAAATTTTATTTTGATCTTCAAGAAAATCTAACTGAGTTTATAAATTATGATTTTGATTTTGAAAATTATGACGTTTATACAACATTTGAATTAATAAATGATTTCTTTTACCCAAGTGAGAATATATTTCCTTTTGAGGTGGCTGTATTTTTGATTAAACATGGTTATAAAGAGAGATTCTTAAGTGATGCTTATTATTTAGCACTTTTATATGAAACACCTGAAGTATATAATAGAATTATGGAAGATGAATATTATAGAGATAATCATGATTTAACGCAAAAGTTAATAAATCTTCATGAGGATGTGTTAACGATCGATCCTAAAAGTTACTTTAAATATAAAAATTATGTTATTACACAACATGATTTATATTTTGACGAGGAGCTAAAAGTTGTAAGAAGAAATAAAGTGAACACTTACAAGTTAAACACTTATAAAGAAATAGTAGAGACTTTAAAATCAGACGATTTGCTTTTCAAGACAGTGTTGGATATATTAAAAATAGAAGGAGTTGTAATATGTGGTGGATTTGTTAATACATTAATACATATGTACAAAAGCTCAAATTTTATGTTAGACGAAGGATATAATCAAAGTAATCGTCATAGGAGTGTTCTCAAGCTATTCAAAGATGTAGATATATTCTTTTATGGTATCGACGATATGGATGTCATCCTTAACAACGTAAAGAAAATAATCGAAATTATTTTTTCGCATATTCATAACACTAGTAATGGTATTAAAATATACAATTCTAATAATTCCATATCGATTAACGCCTATATTAATTATCAAGTCATAAAGAGGATTTATAAGAATATATCTCAGATATTGTTGGGATTTGATCTTGATTCATCAGCATGTGCAATTTACTCTAAAGATTCTAAATTATATATTAGTTATCTTCCAAGATACAAATTTTCTGTCGAACATAGATTTAACATTATAAATCCATATAGACAATCATACACTTATAATAAAAGGTTAATGAAATATTCAACTAGAGGTTATTCAATGTTTATTCCTGGAGCTATACATAAGATAAATAAATTTTACAATATTAAAAATATATTCCCTTGGCATACATTACAAGATTTATTATTCTCTGTTTTAAGAATTGATTATCAGCATTTGTTCAGAAATAAAATGAATTTTAAACTGAAATTGAAATCAGTGAATGCGGATTCTGATTATTTCAATAATAGTATTAAAAATATTTTTAACGTTAGCAAAATAGAGAATGAAAATACTTATTTTTTTTACAATTTATCATTTATTAAAGATATGGTCATTAAAGGTCTGTTAGAAGGAGATGAAAATATAAATGATGAGTATATGGTTAATGCTGATCTTCATCTTGAGGTAAGTATGAATTTAATGAACCAATTTAAAAGGTATTATATTAATTTATTAGAAAAATACAAATCTTCATTTGGTATAGATGAAGCATTTAGAGGTATTAGAAGGGAATATTGTGACGATATCGAATTTTATAACTTAGATCTTTTAGATAAAGTGATAGATTCAACATTGTCATCAGATAATTGGATAAGACAAGATCCTGGTACTCAAATTACAAACACATTTAATCCAACTGACAATGATTATTTATATCTTCATAATAATAAAAGAAAATTTTAATCATTAATAATTTTGTAAATACATAATATGGTAAATAATATTTATCAGATAATTTTAAAAATCACTTTAAATATTATTTTCCTCCTTAAACATGGATTTTTATAATAAACATGGGTGTAAAGAAGATTGATATTTTACCAGAAGTAAATTGTTACGAATATATATTTGATAATAATACTAAAAAATATAGATTTTGTAAACATAATAGAATTGTTGGAAATATGTACTGTTACATGCATAGTAAGAAAAATATCTATATGATTAATAATGGTGTAACAATAGAAAATATAGTTAAGTCAAATAATGAGATATCTCCAAGTACTAAAAAAGATGGTGAAAAAGAAGAGGATGTAATTTTGTGCAAAAAATTAAGAAGATTAAAAATATTCGGTGATGAAAAGATTAAAGTAATAAAGAGGATAGTTAAATTTTTTAATAATTCGGAGTTCTATAATTTTGAGAAGGGTAAATTTTCGCGACCAGACATGATGAGGATAAATAACAATGGTATAAAAATTCCTTTGGAGGTAAAGTTGTGTTATAACGACTTTTTTATTATTGAGGATGATAAAATAGAAGATCATCTAAAATATAATAATGCTCACGTATGTATATATTTAATAATTTCGCCAATAACAATTGAAAAGTTTGTCAAGAGTGGTAATATTAATGATGTTTTAGTAATGTATGGATTCGGTTGACATATCTGTATTTGAGCACCTTGTTAGTATTTAATATTGATATGAATGTGAATGGGCTGTATGGAGTATAACTGATACATTTTTATTTTTTTTAGTCGAAAAAAATAAAATAGAAGGATTATAATCGTTCACACACTGTAGAACATGCATAAAGAAATAAAACTTTTCAGCAAGATTAAGAATTGTAACTTGTTTGAATATAATGAAAAAAGTAAGAAAATAGATTGTTATGAGGATGGAGAGCATGATGAAAATCAGGATGTTTTAGATTTAACCAACGTTGTATTTATGAAACTCATGTATCACTTATTTGAAAATCCAATTTTTAAAGAAGACATATCAGGTGCATTTTTGTTATTATTTCCCACTGCTACGAATATTAAAAACGTTGATGAAAAATATAAAATAATTGAGTTGTATTTGTTAGATCTAGCACGTGTAGTTACAACAATGGGTCTTGAGTTTCAAACATTTGGGATAAACTTTCTTAAATTTGATATATTTTTGTTCGACAAGGTTAAAGATTTTGCTGTATTTAATCCTGATAGATGTTACGATTTTGACCTAATGTATCTTAAATATTCATTGAAATCTAGAAGGGAGTTTGTTTTGAAATATATGGAAGAGGTTGTAATGAATGAAATCGCTAGATTAAATATGTCTAAAAATATAATTCATTCAAAACATTGCTTATTTAATGGTTGTGATGAGGATGAAAATTTATTGTGTAACAGAATTATAAAAGATGATGTTAATGGTAAAATTTATAATTCTTCATTGATAACGTTTGAAAATGATACAAATGATGTTTTACACAGCATTGTTGTAAAACGTGATAAAATTGCCAAAAACGATAAGGTAGATAAAATTACAAATTTAGAAAAATCACATTTAAGACACTTGAGGAACATGAACAGAATTAGAAAAGTTCCAAAAATTACAGATGATGTAAAGATAGTCTTAAATTTCTATCCATTTGTAACAAAAGAAAATAAAATTAATTATTCGCCATTAATTTATTTAGCGCTAAAGTATGACAAAAATTTCTTGGTCAAGTACAATTCATATAAAGGTGAAAAAGATGTGGAAACTTTTTCTGTGAATACTATTTTAAGCGGATGTTACAAAAAATTAAGACAATTATTAATTAGATCAATAAATAGAGGTGATGTAAATACAGCTTTATTTATTTCAAAAATACTACATCAGCGGCAGCATAAATTTTTCATAAAGAAATATTTATTTGAAATTGTAATGAAGAAAGAAGAAGATATCAAATATAAAGAATTGTTAAATGTATTGAAAAGCATAAATAATTATGATTTTAAATGTTAATTGTAATAAAGTAAACAGTTCAATGAATTGTTTACATGTGAAAGTGAAAATTAATTATTTTTAAAAATTTTTTCAATAAAAATCTTATTTCCAACATGTCTTCTTACGATAAATTACCTAGTGAGATGAAAGAAAACGTTTTAAAATATGTATCTCCAAATGATTTTGATAATATGATGTTCACATCCAAAAATAATCTTCAAGTGGGAAAAGGTGGGAAGAACAGTTATATAAGAAAAAATTTACCACGTAGAACAGTAAAGATTGTAACAAAGAATTGGTTGAATATTTACGATGATCCACTTGCTTCACGATTTAAGTTAGAACCTATTATGTATGGAACTTATAATGTAGATGTTGTGATGTACATATCAGGTAAATTTTACAGACAAGGTGATTTTTATTTCTTATATGGAAGGTTTGATGTGTTGATACAATATAAAATAAATGTTGTTCCCATTGAAGATATTGAACCTCATTTAATTCAGGAACTTCAGGAAACTCATGAACTCCATTTGAAATGTAACTTTAAGAACAATAAACTGGAAGGATTATATTATGTCTTTGATACTACATTCGATGACAGTATTATAGAATATAGAGAGTATAAAGATGATATCCTGATGACAGCTATTTTTTTCGCACTAGGTGAGTTGTTTATTGATATATATGATCAATTTGGTAATAATTACAAACAATATTTTTATAATTATCCAGTAGAATATGCTGACAAGGATGTATTATTTGAACACTATCCTAAACTGGACATGTCTGACAATGATTCATATGAAAATGTAGAAAATTTTATTGATAATCTGACACGCGGTAAATATAGTGAATTTTCATTATCGTATTATAAAATAATCCATGATAATGTTTATACATATCGTGATGGAAATTATAAAATCCTCAAAGTCATACCCAATATACATGAAATGAATATTGAATTTAGAAATAGACTATTTCATGTTGGTAATAATTAAACATACATTACTTTTATTATTATTATATTATGATTGAATCAATCATAGTAATTATACATATAAATAAATCTGAAATTATTTTTTTTTTAATTAAAATCTTTTTCGACATGTCCAGTTACGATGAATTACCAATTGAGGTGAAAGAAAATATCCTAACACGTGTATCTCCCGATGATTATAACAATATGATGGCCACATCAAAAAGTAATTTACATGTAGGTAAAAGTGGTAAAAATAGTTACATGAGAAATAATTTATCCCATAAAACAATAACATTGGAGGCAGATAATTGGTTGAACATTTGTAATAACCCACTTGTCTCCAAATTTAAATTGAGTGGTTCTATTTCTGGTGATTATAATGAAAATTTTGTAATACATATATCAGGTAAATTTTTCGAACAAGACGATTATTACTTTTTGTATGGAAAGTTTAACGTGATATTAAAATACACAATATATAATCGATATAGTGAGATTGATGAATCTTTTGAATTTCACATAAAATGTAATTTTAAAAATAACAAATTAGATGGATTATACTATAGTACAGGTAAGGTATTTGGAGACGATGTTGTAGAATATAGAGAATATGAAAATGGTATTCAAATGGCTGATGTTTATTTTATGTTCGGAGGGTTGTCAATTAATTTCCGCGATCAATTTAACAGGCCTTGTAGACAATACAATTATGGATATCCAGAATCATATATGGATCTGGATATATTATTTGAACATTATCCTGACTTAGATGTATCTAATACTGATTCATATGATGGTGTGAGAAACTTTGTTAATAATGTAATAAATGGTAATTACCATGAATTTGTATTATCAGATTCACGATGGATTGAAAATAATACATACAGATATCATTCTGAACATACTGATGTTAATATTGATAATGTTATACCCAATGTAGATAAAATGAGTATTGAAGAGTTGAATGCACTGTTTAATGTCAAATTCTATTAAGCATATATATATATATTTGTAATAATTATTTATAAAAATACCGGACAGAGGGTCTAATATTCTCCTGAGCTAATCATGATTACATTCAACATAAATAAATTAAAAATTTCGCGTTCCCAAAATATTAGATATATAATCCTCTTCTCACGAGTAAAACACTATACCTCTTCAAAGGTATAGTGTTTCAGTGACTATGATGGGTCTAGTTTTTTAGAAATTCTTGCAACATTTTATTTTTGTAATTAAAATCTTGTTCCTACATGTCTACTTACGATAAATTACCAATTGAATTGAAACAAAATGTCCTGAAATACACATCCCCAAATGACTATAACAATATGATGTTTACATCAAAGAATAATTTGTATGTAGGCAGAGGTGGAAAAAATAGTTACGTGAGAGTTAATTTGCCTTATGGAACAATAACACTGGAGGATAACTGGTTGTACATTCGCAACGATCCACTTATTTCACGATTTGAATTAGACAGTATCATAGATAAAGATTATAGTGAAAATGTTGTAATAACTGTGTCTGGTAGATTTCTCAAAGAAGAAACTGGTTATTTCCTATATGGAAGATTTGACATAACAATAAAATATACAATACATGACGAAATTATAAAATATGGTGAGCTTCATGTAAGATGTAATTTCAAGAACAACAAACTAGATGGATTATATTATGCTGTTGCTACTGTAGATAATGATAGCTTAATAAAGTACATAGAGTATGAAAACGGTATTCAAATATCAGACGTTACTTTCAAATTAGGATTGTTAAAAGTTATTTTATATGACCAATCTGGAAGACCTTATGAGAAACATTTTTATAGGTACCCGGAAGAATATATAAATATAGATGTATTATTTGAGCACTATCCTGACTTAGATGTATCACATGGTTATTCATATGATGGAGTGAAAAATTTTATCAACAATCTAAAGCATGATGTGTATGACGAATTTGAATTATTTAGTTCTCAATTGGTCCAGGATAATGTATATAAGAGTATCGATCATAATTATAAAGTTATTAAAGAGATACCCTACATAGATGAAATGAGTACAGAAAAATTGAAAAGTTTGTTTTCTCTCTGAATCAATCATTAAAATGAGATGTTGTGAATTTCGCGTTTCTAAAACATTGTATTCTATTTATCAATATAGATGAAAAAACACGTAATTTTTTGAACAGATTATTTTTATAATTAAAATCCTATTCCAACATGTCCAGTTACGATCAATTACCTATTGAATTAAAAGAAAATACTATGTTGCAAGAATTTCGCGTTTTTAGAAATTATTACAACATTTTATTTTGTAATTAAAATCCTATTACAACATGTCCAGTTACGATCAATTACCAATTGAATTAAAAGAAAACATTTTAAAGTATGTATCACCTGAAGAATACAGTAACATGATGTTAACATCTAAAAGTAATTTATATGTAGGAAAAGGTGGGAAAAGCAGCTACATTAGAAATAATTTGCCTTATAGAACAGTAACGATGGAGGCTGACAACTGGTTAGATATTTGCAATGATCCACTTGTTTTACGATTTGAGTTAGACAATATTATATATGATGACTATAATGAGTATGTTGTAATGCAGATATCAGGAAGATTTTTCGAAGAAAATATAGATAATTTCCTATATGGAAATTTTGATGTGGTAATTGAATATGTGGTATATGATAACAATGAGATTGATGAACTTGATGGACTTGAAGAAATTGTTAACCATGATGTATATCATGAAAATCATGAGGTTCAGTTAAAATGTAATTTTAAGAACAATAAATTGGAAGGATTGTACTATGTTATCGATACTGTAAATGATGGCAGTATTATAAATTACAGAGAATATATAGATGGAATTAAAGTGTCTGATGTTTATTTTAACGGCATGTTGTCGATTACCCTACGTGATCAATTCGGAAGACCTTACAAAAAATATATTTATGAATGCCCTATAGAATATATAAATAAAGACATATTGTTCGAACATTATCCCGACCTTGATGTGTTGCACATTAATTCATATGATAAAATAAAAAATTTTGTTAATAATGTGGTAAACGGTAATTATCAGGAATTTGAATTAACTCGTCATAAGTTGGTTGACGATAATGTGTTTATGTCTAGTAATAAGTATCATAACATTGTTGAGAAGATACCCCTTGTGAATAATATGACCAATGAATATTTAAATAGTTTGTTTGACATCTGATGTGAAAATGTTCATTATTTATATGAATATTAGACCGCTGGTCTAGTATCCATCTGAATCAATTATAATTTTTTATTTAATTAAAATCTTATTCCAACATGTCCAGCTACGACCAATTACCAATTGAATTAAAAGAAAACATTTTAAAATATCTATCACCTGAAGAATACAGTAACATGATGTTCACGTCTAAAAGTAATTTATATGTGGGTAAAGGTGGAATGAGCAGCTACATGAGAAACAATTTACCTTATAAAACTGTAACACTGAAAGCTGACAACTGGTTAGACATTTGCGATGATCCACTTGTTTTACGATTTGAGTTAGACAATATTATAAATAATAATTATAATATAAATGTTATAATGCAGATATCAGGTAGATTTTTCAAACAAGATAACCGATATTTCTTATGTGGAATTTTTGATGTAATAATAAAATATGTGATACATGAAGAAAATGATGAAGATAATGAATATGAGGAATATTATGAATCTCACGAGCTTCATTTAAAATGTAACTTCAAGAACAATAAATTGGAGGGATTATACTATGTTTATGATACTGCAGATGGTAATAGTATTATAGAATATAGAAAATATAATTTCGGTATTAAAGTGTCAGGTGTTTTTTTCTTATATGGTGAACTAACAATTAATATACGTGACCAATTTGGAAGAAACTACAAACAATATATTTTTTATTATCCAGAAAAATACATAAATAAGAATATGTTACTTAAACGCTATCCCGATCTTAATGTATTACATAGTGATTCATATGAAAATGTAGAAAATTTTATTAAAAATGTAACACGTGGTAAATATAATGAATTTAAATTTTTTTGTTCCAAACAAATTCACAATAATGTATATACTCATATTAATCATAATTATAATGTTGTTAATGAAATTCCTAATATACATAAAATGGACATTGAATCTTTTGACAGATTATTTAAAGAATGGTGAATATGACGTTGTTAAATAAACACCCTACATAAATAAAAATGAGTGCAGAAAAATTGAACATCTTATTTTCTGTCTAAATCAATCATAATAATTATTTTGTAATTAAAATCATATTCTAACATGTCCGGCTATGACCAATTACCAATTGAATTAAAAGAAAACATTTTGAAATATGTGCCTCCAAATGATTATAATAATATGATGTACACATCTAAGAGTAATTTTTATGTAGGCAAAAGTGGAAAGAGCAGTTATATAAGAAATAATTTACCTTATAGGACAATAGAATTTGAGGGTAAATGGTCAAACATCCGTGATGATCCACTTATTTTATAACCGATGATTCCGATGGCGTTATGTTGAAAATATCAGGTAAATTTTACAAACAGGAAAATAATAGTTGTTTCTTATATGGAAAATTTGATGTGGAAATGGAACATTTGTTATATGATTACGACGACTATGGAGGAGATGGTGAGCTCTGTGAACTTTATTTGAGATGTAATTTTAAGAATAATAAATTGGATGGATTATACCATGCTGTCACTGCTGTAGATAATGATAAAATTATGAGTTATAGAGAATATAAAGATGATATTCGAATATCTGATGTTCTTTTCGATACTGACGAGTTGATAATTAGTTTGTATGATCAGTCTGGTAAACCTTATAAACAATATAAGTATAATTATCCAGAATTATATGCTGATGAAAATGTATTATTAAAACATTTTCCCGATCTTGACGTGTATAACAGTGAATCATTTGATAGTATAAACACATTTATTAATAATGTAATGAGTGGTAATTATCATGAGTTTGAATTGTATCTTTCCAAATCAATTCAAAATAACGAATTTACATCTCACGATAAAGATTATATTATTATTAAAAGGATAGCACGCATTGACAATGTCAGTAATGAGGTTTTGAATAATCTATTTAACATTTGAGATTGATCATGATAATGTTTCTAAGAATACTAAACCACTGGTTTAATATTCACTTCAAATAAAATAAGTAAATTTGACTATTTTTTCGAATGAAATTTTATCCCAACATGTCCACCTACGATGAATTACCAGCAGATGTAAAAAAAAATATTTCATGATTATCAAAAAATACTACGCATTGATAAAGTTAATGATGAAGTTTTAAATAGACTGTTTATCGACAAATGGCGGTAAATATTTGTAAATATTATTTATAAGAATACGAAACTAGTAGTTTTGTATTCACCACAATCATAATTATATTTAACATAGACTATTTATAGGAATCAATCATAAATGGAAATGATTAATTTAAGCTATTTTTTTTTAATTAAAATATTGTCCAACATGTCTACTTACGATGAATTACCTGCGGAAATTAAAGAATATATACTATCATATGTATCTCCAGTCGATTATATTAACATGATGCTTACATCTAAGAGTAATTTAAACATTGGTAAAAATGGAATCAGTAATTACATGAAAAACAACATATCTTATAGAAATGTGACATTAAAGGCAGATGGTTGGCGAGACATCCGTGATAATCCACTAGTTTCAAAATTTAAATTAAACAGTATTATGTACATTAATTATAATAGAAACATTACATTACACATATCAGGTAGACTTTTTAAACAGGGTGATCATCATTTTTTATGTGGAAAGTATAATGTGACAATGTTATATACGATGTATGGTCATTATGATGAGGTCAGTACTCTACATTTAAAATGTAATTTTAAAGATAATAAATTAGAAGGATTATATTATACTAATGACATTATAAATAATGATAACATTAATACTATAAATTATAGAGAATACAAATGTGGTGTTCAAGTGTCTGATGTCTCTTTCAATCGTTGTATGATGACAGTTACATTACGTGATCAATTTGAAAGGCCTTACAAGAAAATTATATATTCATATCCAAAAGTATATGTGAACAAAAATAACTTATTTAAACACTATCCTGACTTAAATGTGTCTGGTGATGAGTCATATAGTGAGTCATACGAAAGAATAGAATTATTTGTTAATAATGTTATGAATGGTAAATATCACGAATTTAGTCTCGTCGCGATCGCAAATTAACCTCATCGAGAGGTGCTCGTAAATAAACATTTAGAGTAATTACTGACTTAAATCATAATTATATTCTTGCAAATAATGATATTTATATATATATTTTTTTGAATAAATTTTTAATTATGACAGAGTCGATGTTGTCAATAAATTAGAAAAGCCAATCAATAATGCATATTCCTTAGTTGTCAAACACCTAATGTATTGTTATACATGATGTATACATATTTATTAAATATGTATTAGTTTGTGTGATCAAAATGTTTGTGACCTGTAAAATATGCATATATTACCTCCGCTCTATCGTATATTTGAGCTTATGGGATAAATAGTAATACGGCTAAAATGGTTATTCCAAAAGTTTCATTAGGATCTCTCCCACCAATGTTTCATATACATAATCTATTAAATAAATATGATCAATATTTACAAATGTTTGTATCCGTCAACAAAAATGGTGTTACGAGGTAAATAAATGGATAATGATAATCAGCTTACAAACAACCTTTGTGGATTTATAATGTGCTTTTATTATTAAGAAAATAATTCTTAATTTAAAAATTTTTTGACAATAAAATTGACAAAAAAAAAATTAAAAAAAAATAAAAAAAATGTCTACAACGATCAAGAAACCTCCTGATTATGTTTCTAGGAAGATCCCGCTAGATAAAATATTATATTGTCAATCGATAGTGTCATATGAAACAGTAGAACATAAATCTAAGAATCTTCAAACCAAATACAGTAATATCCCTCAGGAAAGTGTTAACAATACAATACAAGATGTAGTAGAAAGGGCTCACATTATTATGTTCCACCTATCTCATTTTCTTAAGCTGTATCTATGTCATTTAGATTCTTTGAATGAATATTTTCCAATAGTAAATGAAAAATTTCTTCATAATATGATGTTTGCTATAACTTATACAGATAATAAGACAAGTAATCCAGTAGAAGAGAATATGACGGTAATAAATAAATTATCAGTTTTTTATGAGGATCATTATAAATGTTTTTTGAGTGAAAAAATATCTAGATCGGGAATACTTGCAGTTTTAGATTCTCAGATTGAACAATATGCAACCAATTTATCCAACATCATCCATACCCACTACTGGATGAGATTGAAACAATGTTTAAATTTGGAATTTAAAATAAGCGAGAAAAGAGAGAAGATAGATCTACAACATACCGACGTTAATGAGAGAAGGGAGTTAAAATCAAAATTAACAAGACAAACAAATACTATTCAAGACTCTTTGTTAATAAATGATTTCAATATAAGTGATAAAGAAATAAAAGGGACTTTTGATATCGATGAAACGAAAATGAGAGCTTTATCTGATAAATTTAAAATTCCAGTTTTCTCTGAATTCAAAGTAAGGGACATAGAAGAAAAAAAGTATTTGTACAATCTGAAAAAGGAAAGAAAAGAAAGACCTAAATATGTTATTAAACAAGAGGAAAAAATAGAAAATTTGGAGAATAAAATTAATAAAAAGGCTAACGAACCCCTTAAGAATAAAACTCCCAAAGGACGAGAGAGTGAATATCTAAGAAAAGAGAAGGAATTGATAGAATTACGTGTTAAATTAGAGGGTGAAAAAGAGTATTTGAAACTTCTAGAGGAAAAAGCAGGATTAAAAGTGGTAAAGGATCTTGTTATCAAAGATGATATATACAACTACAAATGGCAGTTTGACAATAATCCCACTCTCTACTTACAAAGTTTCTTCAAATTGAACAATTATCTCAGTTCTAACAACGACGAAAAAGGAAAATTTCATACTGTTCCATTATGTACCTCTGCCATACCACCATATGTAACCTTAACAACAAGTTCATTGTTAGATATATTTGGAAATATGCAAGGTAATATAAATGATAAAGTAGATTACATTATATGGAGAAAGTACTTTCATTTATTCAAAGGGGATACTATTGATAGCAAAAATAAATCAGCGTTGAGAAAAGAATTTAGGAGAAAGAATTACCATTTTCACTATATAACAACAGATGGAGTTGGAGCTACTATTTTGTTTAGACATGATAGATTTTTAAGTGGGTATGTACCTATGAAGGCAACTGTGAATAAAACTGGCAAACCAAAAACGTCAATAGATGATACACCATATCTTCGTGATATAAATTCTAGTATCTACTGTCATCATAATAAAGTGGCTATTGATCCGAACAAGATGGATGTATTGTACTGTACAGACGGTAAACTAGACCTTAAAAATAATAAAAAAGTCAATACGTTTCGCTACACTAAACCACAAATAGATTTTGAAACAAAAAGAAAAAGGTATGAGGAAGTGAGAAACATTGCCAAGGATAAATCCGGTATTTCATTAATCGAGAGCAAACTATCAAATGTTAACCCAAAATCGACAAAATACGACATCTTTAGAACCTACGTGGAAGTAAAAGTGAATACATTCACAGAAGAATTATTATCCCACTATAGATATAATAGAAAACTAAATGAAAAAGTGGATAACAGTAAAGCTTCGTATAGAAAAATGAGAATGAATGTTAAGATTAACACGGAAAGGTCTGAGGCTAAGATGCTGAATAATTTCGAGAAAAAATTCGGCAATAAAAACGAGGCAATTGTATGTTTTGGTGATTACAGTCAGAATCATTTGAGAGGAACAGCTCCTGTTAAGGGAAAAGGACTCAGAAAATTTTTTAAAGAAAGAGGTTACAATGTTTTCCTTATCAGTGAGCGAAATACCAGTAAACTATGTCATAGTTGTCACGGGGTGTTGGAAAAATTCCATAGAAAAGGAGACAGAAAAAGGAAAAAGACCGATTACAAAGTAAGATCATATTATGAAACTGTAAGTTATGTGCATGGTGTTCTCCGGTGTAAAAACTGTAATGAAAGAGGAGATCTGTATAATACTGGATGTTTTGAATATTTAAAGTCTGTTGAAATCAATAATTTTATTAATAAAAAGACATGGGTTGATGGTAATATGTATAAAATTTGGAACAGAGATCTTAATGCATCGTTAAACATTCTCATGAAAGCTAAATATGAAATTTTTAAATATTGGATTCCAGACGCTAATTTTCATCAAACATTCAATTCAATTTTTTAGGGCGTTTAACCACGTTCATGTCGTATACGACGTACATCATATAGAAGCACTGAATCAGCGTTTCTATATGTACAGCTCTATTATTATCACAAGTAAAGTTCAACATCTTATATATTTCGATTTAAAACCAAGAAGTACACTTGATAAGATTGCTAGTAAATTTTTTGGAATTGATAGTGACTATGATGTACCTGATCCACTAAAAAGTAATATGATTATCAGAGAACAATAAATATTTTGTTCATTAGTATATTTGTGAAATAATATTTTATAAGCGAATATGTCCGTGGTTAAAAATTATCATTGTTTTAAATTAAATTTTTGATATAAAATTTCTAACATACGAATTGAAATATGTACGGGTTTTATTATATATTGTTGGTAGGAAGTGAAAAAGACAGAAAAAATTATATTAATAATTTCCATGGTAAGCTGATAATCCCAAAATATATACATAAAAACTTTATTTTGAACGCAGTTGTGTACAGTGTTAATGATGTAAAAATGATTTACTGTATTATTGAAGTTGACATAAATACATTTTGTGATAAAAGTGTGTTGAATAATGTTGAAAACGCAATTGTTTTATATAATGATATAAATGACCACGTTAATTATGTTAATTTAATTTGTAAGTTAAAGCAGGGAATTACTATCATTTCTGTTCATTTGAAAGACCACAATAAAGAATTTAGATTTATGAAGCATGACTTACAACATTGCAGTATATCGTTAAAATATCCACTATATATTGAAATTCCTTTATTGTTATTAAGCACATTTTTAATAGAAGGAGCTCGCTACACTATATTTTATAATAAATTCTATTGTAGCTACATTAATGACATGAGCGTGTCTTTGAATAACATATGTACTACTGTTGGTAAATCATAAATATTATATTTTTCAATGTTGGAACATTAGTTGTCTAATAGACAATTATTATTAAAAAATCATAATGTGTTTGTACCTAAAGTACAAATAATCCACAGTTTTGCAAAGATATTTCCACATTTGCATAAAACTAATTGAATCTGATACAGATACCCCTTGAGAAGACACGTTTTTACAAACGCGTCTTCTCTGCGTCCCACCCACCCAAACCCTGGTTCTTATCTCTTTCAATTAATATATGCATATCCGGAAATAAATTTGCAAATTGTGGATTATTTGTAATATTTCATAAAGATCATGTTTTGATTACAATTATATCTTTCTGTTTGTTAAGCTGACTTAGATGATATATTTATATTTATAATACCATTTATCAAAACACTGGACTTTGATTTTGACACTGTTTAACAAATTAATTATAATATAACTTAATACGGTTTGACATACTAATAAAAATTATAATATGTTAATGTCCAAAGTACAAGTAATCCACAATTTTGCAAAGATATTTCCACATTTGCATAAAACTAATTGAGTCCGATATAGATACCCCTTGAGAAGACACGTTTTTACAAACGCGTCTTCTCTGCGTCCCACCCACCCAACCCTGGTGCTTATCACATTTAATTAATATATGCATGTCCGGAAATAAATTTGCAAATTGTGGATTATTTGTAATATATCATAAAGGACAATTAAAATCGTGACGCGTTGGTTAAGCTATCATATATACCACAATCACATATCATATATACCACAATCACATATCACGTTCGCTAACACAAACTGTCTTGTAATATTTATCAAATATCATATGATCTATTTTAATACACTCACACGCATATCACGTTCGCTATCGCGAACTGTCTTATGTTTTACTAAATATTATATTATTTACATCAATGCGCTCACGCGCATACCACGTTCGCTATCGCGAACTGCCTTATGTTTTATTAAATATTATATTATCTGCATCAATGCGCTCACGCGCATATCACGTTCGCTATCGCGAACTGCCTTATGTTCTATTAAATATTATATTATCTGCATCAATGCGCTCACGCGCATATCACGTTCGCTATCGCGAACTGCCTTATGGTCTTATGAAATATTATATTATCTACATCAATGCGCTGTCGCGCATATCACGTTCGCTATCGCGAACTGCCTTATGTTTTTATTAAATATTATATTATTTACATCAATGCGCTCACGCGCATATCACGTTCGCTATCGCGAACTGCCTTATGGTCTTATGAAATATTATATTATCTACATCAATGCGCTCACACGCATATCACGTTCGCTATCGCGAACTGCCTTATGGTCTTATGAAATATTATATTATCTACATCAATGCGCTGTCGCGCATATCACGTTCGCTATCGCGAACTGCCTTATGTTTTTATTAAATATTATATTATTTACATCAATGCGCTCACGCACATATCACGTTCGCTATCGCGAACTGCCTTATGGTCTTATGAAATATTATATTATTTACATCAATGCGCTCACGCACATATCACGTTCGCTATCGCGAACTGCCTTATGGTCTTATGAAATATTATATTATCTGCATCAATGCGCTGTCGCGCATATCACGTTCGCTATCGCGAACTGCCTTATGTTTTATTAAATATTATATTATCTACATCAATTCGTTCACGCGCACATCACGTTCACTATCGCGAACTACCTTATGATTCTTATAAAACACTGTACTATAAACATATTATTCTGTTAAATTGGCGGATAACCAATCAGTTTTTTACAAAAATCAAATATTACATTAAATTGGCAGATACCTGTCTGTTATTTATAAAAATAAAATCTCACATTAAATCAAAAATACTATGTCTGTTATTTACAAGAATAGTGTATTGCATTAAATTAGCGGATATCCTATCTGTTATTTACAAAAATAAAATATTACATTAAATTGGAAGATACCCTGTTTGTTATTTATATATCAATTATTACATTATTTTTGTAAACACCCAGTCTGTTAACAAAAAATCAAATATTAAATTATATTGGAAAAATACCCTATCTACTATTTACAAAAATTAAATATTACATTAAATTGGGAGATACTCTATCTACTATTTACAAAAATTAAATATTACATTAAATTGGGAGATACTCCATCTACTATTTACAAAAATTAAATATTACGTTAAATCATAGGTGCCCTGTCTGTTATTTACAAAAATAAAATATTACATTAAATTGGAAGATACTCTATCTGTTATTTACAAAAATAAAATATTACATTAAATTGGAAGATATCCTGTCTCTTATTTACAAAAATTAAATGTTATGTTAAATTGAATGATACCCTTTCTCTTATTTACAAAAATTAAATGTTATGTTAAATTGGAAGATATCCTATCTGTCATTTGTAAAATCAAATGTCTCATTAAATTGGAAGATACACTGTCTCTTATTTACAAAATCATATATTACATCAAATTTGTAAATACCCTATTTATTATTTACAAGAATAAAATACATAATCAAATTATTTACAAAATTGCATCATTACATTATCTGTATTTTATAACATACATTATGATTTTACCACAGAAATGAACCTGTTCTTATTTTCTTATGTTTCAACTTCTGTTTTCTGTTTATAGTACTGCGGAAGTATCTATTTCTGTTTTTCTCGATGGTACCACCATTTTTATTCCTATCATTAATTCTGACATAATTTTCACGATAATTAATTAATTCATTTTGTGATGTACTTATACGTTGATGCATACCCGTTATTAAATCGTGAATTACTTCTATATATGACACATTCATTTGATAATCATTATTTACACCATCACTACTATTGTTAAAATTGTTAAAATTGTTCATATTCTCATCATAATCATCATTTTCGTCCTTCTCCATTAAAATATTAATTATTTCAACTTCATGGATGTTTGTTAATATATTATCATTAATTATGTTTTCAGTGTTGAGTGTTGTAACACTTTCTAAATTATTATCATACTGTACATATATATCTATTATGTCTGAAATCACATCTATATCATCATTTTGGTCAATTGTACCATATGGACAATTTAATGAAGAATTGCTATCGCTTAAACAATCCAAATCATGTTTTATATCATCAACATTGCTGTTATCGCTTGTACTATCAATATCTTGCTTATCATCAATTAATACATCCACATTATTCACATTTTCTTCACTCACGTCATTATCTACCTCACTGCTAATCTCACTTATATCATCAACACTACTCTCACTAAAAACACTGACTTCATCAATATTACACTCTTCACCAATTTCACTTACTGGAATAACTTGAACATCTGTATCTAATGCTACTTCTAATTTTGATTCATCCAAAGCATTCATCTGGGTTAATGCATTTCTCAAAATATCACTGATCATGCTGTTATTCTTAAAACTTCTCAAGAGCATATGCATTTCATCCACAGCGGTTTTTACTTTATCAGATTCAGTGTCAATATATCTACTGTTCTTTAAGTTGAAATTATCATCAAATTGTTCATCTTGAGCACTAGATCTCATTCGCATGTACTTCTTTTTAATTCTATCTCTTCGCGATTCAGATTCTTTTGGCTTATCTAATTTTGATGTTATTTCCTCAATAGCGCTTAAAACAATTTTTTCCCAATCTTTCACAGCCGATTCTGATATTCTCTTGTTCTCATCATTTAAACAATTAATTATTTCGTATGCGTGTTCTATCCATTGTGCATATGATTTTTCAGCATTATCAATAGTATATTTGATCATGTGAACTTCAAATAAATTTGGATTTACACGCAACATGATTTCATTGTCCCAAATAATTACCTCTTTATCTTTCTTTGCTGTCGCACCAATATTTTCACTACCCCGTTGTCTACCTACCGGAAGTTTATTTTCCTCAATTTTACGCTTCTCTTCTGCGGTCTTATTAGTACTTCCTTCTGGTCTTCCTGGGTTAATTTGCAATTTTGTTGGTGTTCTTTGCGGTGCAAGATTTACTAATGGAATATTATATAATGGTATTGATGATTTAATAGCTATTGGTGATTGTTTTAATGATGATGATATTGGAGATGGTTTCTTGAATGTATTAAAACTATACTTTGCAGGCTCGAATATACATCTGTTAACCTCTATTTTTTTGGTCGTATACACAACTACTTCAGGAACATGGACAATAGTTGGCAATGGAACTGCAGCTCTAGTAGATTTAACATTAGTAACTGGCTTTTTCCTTAAAACATCTATATGATATCCCAAGTTACACCATTCATCATTTCTGAGAATTGATTCACCAGAATATTTATTAATTTTATTAATTGATTCGTTTTGAGGCGAATCAATTTTAACAATATTAACTGATCCTAGATCAGATTTATCAACAACATTAACTGGCTCTGAACCAGATTCAATAATAACATTATCTGACCCTAAATCAGATTTTACGATAATATCATCTGGCTTTAAACCAGAATCAACAACAACAATTACTGATCCAGAATCAGATTTTGGATCAGATTCAATAACAACATTATTGCTTTCAATTGGACCCATTGGATCCAATTTACTTGCATGGTAGCTTACAATGAAGGAATAATTGTCGAGAGCAGCTGGTTTTCTGCCTCTTTTTACCCCTTCAAAGGTAATATTATCAGGGATTTTATACCCTCCAATTGTAAAATCAGGTGTGGGAGCCGGCTCCCCAAAAGCAAAGATGTCCGGACATCTTTGCTTTTCACCTTCTATAATATTATTGATTGAACACTTTAAGGTGTTCAATACTTCTTCATCTATAGGGGAGACTTTTGGTTTTCTCCCCTTTCTAACAACATATTGTTTGTGGAGGATATCCCACAATTTTTCTAGGTTGAAAACCGTAGTCAAATTGTGGAAATGTAATTCCTCCACATTCTTAACAGCATAGTAACTGATCCTTTCTCTCTCCTTGACATACTCATCATTGATGAAATTTACCGTCTCGGTGGAGAGAAAGGATTGCCCGTCGGCTTGAATATATCTATTGATCTTTTCGATCAAATCTCTTGAGGATCTGTTGAAATCACTCATTCTCAACTATTTTATATAAAATTTTTTGATTAAGGTAATTCAATTTTTTAAAAATTTTTTAATAATTTTTGAAATTATAGAACGTAAAAATTTAATATTGTTGGGATTGGCATGAATTGAAAATGTTATTGATGTATATATTGTGAATTGACTGTTAGTGAGAGTCAATGTTGTAAATATTTAAAGAAATATGTTGTTAATGAATTTTACATTGATTGAAGATAAAATAACATAATTATTGTGAATTAACTGTCAGTGAAAGTCAATAATATACATGTGGAAAAAAAAATTATTATTGTTAATATATTGTAATAGTGATCTATTATCAAAAATATTGATATATGTGAATATAAATGAATATGGTGGGTTATTATTTTAGATTAAGAAAATATTAAATACATTGTGTGACATGGGTATTATTAATTTATCATTGATAAATTAATCAAGATAATGTTAATGCATGATAATTGATGTATGTTATGGAGTGATATCCAGGTTATATTGATGATATAATATAATTGATGTTTATTATGGATTTGAATATTAAGATAAGTTTTATTTAGGACATTATGTTTCTTTATCAAATGAAATTTTTTACCATTAATCCTAACCTATCTCAATTTGTTTTGATTATAATTCATTCATTTGTGACTAATCCAAATAGATCTATTGTATTTATTACATATTTAATAATTTTTTATTTATTAATATAAAAAATTAAATTAGTATATAAAATGAATATAATAGAAATTTATTTAAAACAAATTTAGACAGACTGTAATAATATAGGCCGGATAATATACATTTTAAAACGTAATTTTTAAGATAGGTTAGGATTAATACTAATATTTTTATGTTGAAAGAAATTTATAAAGATTGGGTTACACTAATAATTGAAAGTTTCCTCGTAAGAGGAAACTTTCAGTATTAATCCTAACCTATCTTGATTTTAATCATTTAAATTGAAACAATTTAAATTGAGTCAAATAGATCTATTGTATTTATTATATATTTAATAGTTTTTATTTATTAATATAAAAAAATTAAATTAATATATAAAACAAATATAATAGGAATTTATTTGGAATAAATTCAGATAGACTGTATTAGTATAGTATAGATGATATTCATTTTATAATGTAAATTTCAGGATAGGTTAGGATTAATACTAATAATTTTATGCTAAAAGAAAATTATCAAGATTGGGTTATACTAATAATTAAAAGTTTCCTCGTAAGAGGAAACTTTCAGTATTAATCCTAACCTATCTTGATTTTAATCGTTTAATTTTGTTCCAATTTTAGTCTAATCAAATAGACATATTGTATTTATTATATATTTAATAGTTTTTTTATTTATTAATATAAAAAATTAAATTAATATATAAAACAAATATAATAGAATTTTATTTGGAATAAATTCAGATAGACTGTATTAATATAGTCTGGATGATATTCATTTTATAATATAAATTTCAGGATAGGTTAGGATTAATACTAATAATTTTATGTTAAAAGAAAATTATCAAGATTGGGTTATACTAATAATTGAAAGTTTCCTTTTTACGAGGAAACTTTCAGTATTGATCCTAACCTATCTTGATTTTAATCGTTTAATTTTATTCCAATTTTAGTCTAATCAAATAGACATATTGTATTTATTATATATTTAATAGCTTTTTTATTTATTAATATAAAAAATTAAATTAATATATAAAACAAATATAATAAGAATTTATTTGGAATAAATTCAGATAGACTGTATTAGTATAGGCTGAATGATAATCATTTGAAAGTATAACTTTCAAGATAGGTTAGGATTAATACTAATAATTTTATGTTGAAAGAAAATTATCAAGATTGGGTTACACTAATAATTAAAAGTTTCCTCGTAAGAGGAAACTTTCAGTATTAATCCTAACCTATCTTCATTTATTTCGGTTAAAATTGAATCAATTTTAGTCTAATCAAATAGACATATTGTATTTATTATATATTTAATAGTTTTTTATTTATTAATATAAAAAATTAAATTAGTATATAAAACAAATATAATAGGAATTTATTTGGAATAAATTCAGATAGACTGTATTAATATAGTATGGATGATATTCATTTTATAATATAAATTTCAGGATAGGTCAGGATTAATACTAATAATTTTATGTTGAAAGAAAATTATCAAGATTGGGTTACACTAATAATTAAAAGTTTCCTCTTACGAGGAAACTTTCAGTATTAATCCTAACCTATCTTGATTTTAATCGTTTAATTTTGTTCCAATTTTAGCCTAATCAAATAGACATATTATATTTATTATGTATTTAATAATTTTTTTATTTATTAATATAAAAAATTAAATTAGTATATAAAACAAATATAATCGGAATTTATTTGGAATAAATTCAGATAGACTGTATTAATGTAAACTAAATGGTAATCATTTGGAAGCATAACTTTTAAGATAGGTTAGGATTAATACTGAAATTTTCTACTTACAAGGAAATTTTTTATTACTAGTATAGCTCAATTTTAAAAACTTACATTCTAAATAATTTTAATTATACTTATTTAATTCTGTTACAACTAAATTTCATTGAACCAACATAAACTATACATAACTCAACTGCATCTTTATGAGTTTATTTCTTTAGGAATTAATCGGTATTAATTTTAACCAGTTTTAAATTATATTATCAGATAATAATCTAGTTATAGTTGAATTGAATAGACCTATTATATTTATTTTAATGAATTGAAACAGGTTATATCGGTACAGTTTAATAAGTATCATTTGAATCTGTAATTTTAAGATAGGTTATAATTAATACTGATAAGTTTCTCCGAGAGAGAAGATCTACTGACATGTAATTTAACCAATTATAACCTAAGTTATTTGAATATATTTTAAAATAGTCTAATTAATATGTCATAGAATAATGTAATGATAATAATATTCTTCCAATATTTGTAAGTAATATAATGGGAGAGTTTTCAATTTTTGTATATAATACATAATTTTTATAAGGGTGGTTATTACCAGTTTCAATTATTTTCTGTAAAACTGGAGGAAGGATACAGTTGTATTTTACTATACAATATAGATTCTAAACATGTTGAGAAGGTATTTAGATTTATACAGCTATAATTATTATATCGTATGTTATACATAAGATTCCTTGAGAATTGGATAAATCTAATTCTCCCAGTATTGAAAGTATCGAAATGTAAATTTCAATTAATTTGGTATCGAACAATACCTGAAAAATACTATACGTAGTCTAGTATTTTTGAGGAACCTTAGTTATACATGGTAAATATCCGTGATATACACATGTGTAAAATAATCAAGTGATAATCACCCACATTATTCTGTCATATTTCTTATTGTTTTTGAGAATTTTCCTGGATTTTTTTCTGGAAATTTTCCAGAAAAAATTTTAGATTAAAAAATTTTTCTGTATAGATATACAGAAAGTTAAAAATAAGGTACTATCAAGACGCTCTCATGTCGTCTTGAAAGTGCTTAAAATGGTGCTTTTTTGAATGTTCTGGAAAAATTCCAGAAATTCTGGGAGGAAAAGAGGTTAAAAATTGTCACATGGTAATGCTTAAAACAGTTAACAAAGTTTGGATAATCTATTATAACGACAACAGCTGGGGTGTTTCACATATATTTAAAATACATATGAATTATGACATCAATATCTGGTGTTAAAAATAAAACAAGTGTGTTTTTACTCTTAATATTTTAAAATCAAATGTAAATATATACAAAAATATGATGTATGTATATTAGGACAGTTAATCTTTATGTAAGAATATAATTTTCGATATATGATTTATACTATTTTAGAAGTATATTATTTTTAATTCAATATTTTATCATGAAAATATACTAAAATTAATAAGATATAACACCTGATTTATTGATCTAAATCACTTTACAATTCGGGTTTAATTTAACATAATATAATTAATATTTATTCAAGAGTGTATATTCATATGAATTTTATACATTTTCATTTACACTATATAATTTTTAATTATTAAATAAAGAAAAAAAGTTAATATATAAGAGAACAGCTGGAAAAAATTTTTAAAAAATATTAATATTTTTAAGAAAAATCACTGTCAAAAAGAAGTAAACCAGTAAAATAACTTTAATTTTAGATTCTTTACTATCCAATTATTCCAATATGACACTAAATGAAAAATCATATATTTTTGATTATACCCGTAATTTTAAAGGACAACATCTTTGTCCTTTAAATCTGTTACAATCTTGTTATCATTTTATATGATTTTTATTTTATACTATATAATTTTTAATTATTAAATAAAGAAAAAAAATTAATATATAAGAGAATAGCTGGGAAAAAATTTTAAAAAAATATTAATATTTTTAAAGAATTTCACTGTCAAAAAGAAGTAAATCAGTAAAAATAACTTTAATTTCAGACTCTTTACTATCCAATTAATCTAATATGAGACTAAATGAAAAATCATATATTTTTGATAAATATCTGTTACAATCTTGTTATCATTTTATATGATTTTTATTTTATACTATATAATTTTTAATTATTAAATAAAGAAAAAAAAATTAATATATAAGAGAATAGCTGGGAAAAAATTAAAAAAAATATTAATATTTTTAAAGAATTTCACTGTCAAAAAGAAGTAAACCAGTAAAATAACTTTAATTTTAGATTCTTTACTATCCAATTAATTTAATATGAGACTAAATGAAAAATCATATATTTTTGATAAATACCTGTAATTTTAAAGGACAACATCGTTGTCCTTTAAATCTGTTACAATCTTGTTATCATTTTATATGATTTTCATTTTATACTATATAATTTTTAATTATTAAATAAAGAAAAAAAATTAATATATAAACAAATAGCTGGAAAAAATTTTCAAAAATATTAATATTTTTAAGGAAAATCACTGTCAAAAAGAAGTAAACCAGTAAAAATAATTTTAATTTCGGACTCTTTACTATCTTATTAATCCAATATGAGACTAAATGAAAAATCATATATTTTTGATAAATACCTGTAATTTTAAAGGACAACATTGTTATCCTTTAAATCTGTTACAATCACTATCAAATTTTATATTATTTTCATTTAATACTATATAATTTTTAATTATTAAATAAAGAAAAAAAATTAATATATATAAAAGGATAGCTGAAAAAATTTCTAAAAAAATATTAATATTTTTAAGAAAAATTGCTATCAAGAAAAAGTAAACCAGTAAAAATAACTTTAATTTCAGATTCTTTATTATCCAATTAATCCAATGTGAGATCAAAAATAAAATCATATAATTTTTGATAAACACATATAATTTTAAAGGACAACAATGTTGTCCTTTAAATTGTTATAATACATTATCAGATTTTATATGATTTTCATTTAATACTATATAATTTTTAATTATTAAATAAAGAAAAAAAATTAATATATATAAGAGAACAGCTGAAAAATTTTTTAAAAAATATTAATATTTTTAAAGAATTTCACTGTTAAGAAGAAGTAAACCAGTAAAAATAACTTTAATTTCAGACTCTTTACTATCCAATTAATCCAATATGAGACTAAATGAAAAATCATATAATTTTTGATAAACACCTATAATTTTAAAGGACAACATTGTTGTCCTTTAAATCTGTTACAATCACTATCAAATTTTATATTATTTTCATTTAATACTATATAATTTTTAATTATTAAATAAAGAAAAAAAATTAATATATATAAGAGAATAACTGAAAAAAATTTTGAAAAAATATTAATATTTTTTAGAAAAATTGCTATCAAGAAGAAGTAAACCAGTGAAAATAACTTTAATTTCGGACTCTTTACTATCTTATTAATCCAATATGAGACTAAATAAAAAATCATATAATTTTTGATAAACACCTGTAAATTTAAAGGACAATATTATTGTCCTTTAAATCTGTTACAATCACTATCAGATTTTATATGATTTTCATTTAATACTATATAATTTTTAATTATTAAATAAAGAAAAAAAATTAATATATATAATAGAATAGCTGAAAAAATTTCTAAAAAAATATTAATATTTTTAAGGAATTTCACTGTCAAAAAGAAGTAAACCAGTAAAAATAATTTTAATTTTAGACTCTTTGCTATCCAATTAATCCAATATGAGACTAAATAAAAAATCATATAATTTTTGATAAACACCTGTAAATTTAAAGGACAATAATATTGTCCTTTAAATCTGTTACAATCACTATCAGATTTTATATGATTTTCATTTAATACTATATAATTTTTAATTATTAAATAAAGAAAAAAAATTAATATATATAAGAGAATAACTGAAAAAAATTTTGAAAAAATATTAATATTTTTTAGAAAAATTGCTATCAAGAAGAAGTAAACCAGTGAAAATAACTTTAATTTCGGACTCTTTACTATCTTATTAATCCAATATGAGACTAAATAAAAAATCATATATTTTTGATAAACACCTGTAAATTTAAAGGACAACATTGTTGTCCTTTAAATCTGTTACAATCACTATCAAATTTTATATTATTTTCATTTAATACTATATAATTTTTAATTATTAAATAAAGAAAAAAAATCAATATATATAAAAGGATAGCTGGGGAAATTTCTAAAAAATATTAATATTTTTAAGGAAAATCACTGTCAAAAAGAAGTAAACCAGTAAAAATAATTTTAATTTCGGACTCTTTACTATCCAATTAATTTAATATGAGACTAAATGAAAAATCATATATTTTTGATAAATACCTGTAATTTTAAAGGACAACATCGTTGTCCTTTAAATCTGTTACAATCTTGTTATCATTTTATATGATTTTCATTTTATACTATATAATTTTTAATTATTAAATAAAGAAAAAAAATTAATATATAAACAAATAGCTGGAAAAAATTTTCAAAAATATTAATATTTTTAAGAAAAATCACTGTCAAAAAGAAGTAAACCAGTAAAAATAACTTTAATTTTAGATTCTTTACTATCCAATTAATTCAATATGAGATCAAATGAAAGATCATATAATTCTTGATAAATGTCTGTAATTTTAAAGGACAACGATGTTGTCCTTTAAACTGTTACAATTTACTATCTGATTTTATATGATTTTCATTTTATACTATATAATTTTTAATTATTAAATAAAGAAAAAAATTAATATATATAAACAAATAGCTGGAAAAAAATTTTAAAAGAAGTAAATCAGTAAAAATGACTTTAATTTCAGACTCTTTACTATCCAATTAATCCAATATGAGACTAAATGAAAAATCATATATTTTTGATAAATACTTGTAATTTTAAAGGACAACATCGTTGTCCTTTAAACTGTTACAATTTACTATCTGATTTTATATGATTTTCATTTTATACTATATAATTTTTAATTATTAAATAAAGAAAAAAAATTAATATATGTAAACAAATAGCTGGAAAAAATTTTTAAAAAATATTAATATTTTTAAGAAAATTCACTGTCAAAAAGAAGTAAACCAGTAAAAATAACTTTAATTTTAGATTCTTTACTATCCAATTAATCCAATATGAGACTAAATGAAAAATCATATATTTTTGATAAATACCTGTAATTTTAAAGGACAACATCGTTGTCCTTTAAATCTGTTACAATCTTGTTATCATTTTATATGATTTTCATTTTATACTATATAATTTTTAATTATTAAATAAAGAAAAAAATTAATATATAAGAGAATAGCTGGGAAAAATTTTTAAAAAAATATTAATATTTTTAAGAAAAATCACTGTCAAAAAGAAGTAAACCAGTAAAAATAACTTTAATTTTAGATTCTTTACTATCCAATTAATCCAATATGAGACCAAATGTAAAATCATATAATTCTTGATAAATACCTATAATTTTAAAGGACAACAATGTTGTCCTTTAAACAGTTACAATCTTGTTATCATTTTATATGATTTTCATTTAATACTATATAATTTTTAATCATTAAATAAAGAAAAAAAAATTAATATATAAGAGAATAGCTGAGAAAAAATTTTTAAAAAATATTAATATTTTTAAGAAAATTAGCTGTCAAAAAGAAGTAAACCAGTAAAAATAACTTTAATTTTAAATAGTTCACTATCCAATTAATCCAATATGACACTAAATGAAAAATCATATATTTTTGATAAATACTTGTAATTTTAAAGGACAACGATGTTGTCCTTTAAACAGTTACAATTTACTATCAGATTTTATATGATTTTCATTTAATACTATATAATTTTTAATTATTAAATAAAGAAAAAAAAATTAATATATAAGAGAATAGCTGAGAAAAAATTTTAAAAAAATATTAATATTTTAAAAAAATATTAATATTTTTAAGAAAAATCACTGTTAAAAAGAAGTAAACCAGTAAAAATAACTTTAATTTTAGACTCTTTACTATCCAATTAATCCAATATGAGATCATATGAAAAACTATATATTTTTGATAAATACCTGTAATTTTAAAGGACAACGATGTTGTCCTTTAAACAGTTACAATTTACTATCAGATTTTATATGATTTTCATTTTATACTATATAATTTTTAATTATTAAATAAAGAAAAAAAATTAATATATAAGAGAACAGCTGAGAAAAATTTTTCAAAAAATATTAATATTTTTAAGAAAGATCACTGTCAAAAAGAAGTAAACCAGTAAAAATAACTTTAATTTTAGATTCTTTACTATCCAATTAATCCAATATGAGACCAAATAAAAAATCATATATTTTTCATAAATACTTGTAATTTTAAAGGACAACATCGTTGTCCTTTAAACAGTTACAATTTACTATCAGATTTTATATGATTTTCATTTTATACTATATAATTTTTAATTATTAAATAAAGAAAAAAAATTAATATATAAGGGAATAGCTGGGAAAAAATTTTAAAAAAATATTAATATTTTTAAGAAAAATCACTGTTAAAAAGAAGTAAACCAGTAAAAATAACTTTAATTTTAGATTCTTTACTATCCAATTAATCCAATATGGGACTAAATGAAAAATCATATATTTTTGATATATACCTGTAATTTTAAAGGACAACAATGTTGTCCTTTAAACTGTTACAATTTACTATCTGATTTTATATGATTTTCATTTTATACTATATAATTTTTAATTATTAAATAAAGAAAAAAAAATTAATATATAAGAGAATAGCTGAGAAAAAATTTTCAAAAATATTAATATTTTTAAGAAAAATCACTGTCAAAAAGAAGTAAACCAGTAAAAATAACTTTAATTTTAGATTCTTCACTATCCAATTAATTTAATATGAGACTAAATGAAAAATCATATATTTTTGATAAATACCTGTAATTTTAAAGGACAACATTGTTGTCCTTTAAATTGTTACAATTTACTATCATATTTATTGTAATATGTACATCTCTCATTTATTTTACTTACTTTTTTATTTTCTGGGGATCTAAAATTATAAATATCTTAAGATGTTTATAATTTTAGAGAGAATACTCAAAATAATACTTTTTGGATGTTCATGATAAATTCCAGAATTTACGGACGTAAAAAGAGTAAATAATTACCACATTGGAACGATTTCAAATATAATCAAAATGTAAGTGATTTATCATAACGGCAAATTTAGCTGGTGATATACAGAAAGTAAATATTTTAACTTTGATTTTTAACTTATACGTGATAATACATAAGAAAAACAATACTTACACATATGTAATTCAATCTATATTGCACATCAAAGGGAATGTCAAAATATTTGTGGTTTTATATCCGGTGTATTACAGATTGATCATTTATATTTTTTAAAACATCCTATATCTTACACATACCCCAATGATTATTATTTACTCACATTATCATTTGCTCACATTCAAATAAGTATTAGACCTAATAATTTCCTTGTGAGAAGATAACTATTGAGTTTGGTATTTTTCCATAATTTTTTTAATTTAATTTTTCTAGAAATTTTCCAGAATTTTTCCAGAAAAAATTTTAAATTAAAAAATTTTTCTGTATAGATATACAGAAAGTCGAAAATAAGGTACTTCCATGACACGTCCACACCGTCTTGAAAGTACTCAAAATAGTGATTTTTGAACATTCTCAAAAAATTCCAGGGCTCCCGGGAGTAAAAGATATTAAAAATTGCCATGTGGGGACTTTTACAAATTACATCAATTTTTGTATGATCTATTATATCGGCACCATCTGGGGATGATCTATATATGTTAAAAATATATGTATATCATAACGGTAAAATCCAATACTAAAAATAAAACTATCAAATATAATCATGTCTGATATTTTTCGGGTGTTGTTCGATAACAATTTTATTGAAATTGTTCAAATTACATCACATAATATTTATTCAAATGTGTAAATTTTTGATTGTAATTAACACTTGGACGATAAAATTTCTCGCTAATTTCTCAAAAATCTAGATACTCGTGGATGTTTAATATTTTACCGCGAAAGTGTGTTAAAATTAACATTTAAACGATAGAATTTATCACTAATTTTACAAAACTCTAGATCACATGAGTGTTCAGTATTTTATCATATAAATGTGTTAAAATTATCGAGAAACTATATCATATCTGTCAAGGTTAAGATGATATAAAATTTTTATGGTGTGAAATTCACAACATTTTAATTTTTATGTATGTATAAAACAATCATATGTATTAATCTGAATATACTATATTAACATAATACATGCTTACTTTATGTGTTTTATATTTTACAATTAACCGTATCGGTGTGGAAGGGGAATGAACGTTTGTTTAAATATATAATTTTCAAGATAAGTTTTAAATGATGTTGTTATGTCTTCTCTTACAAGAGGGTATTCATGGTTATTTAACATTGTTATAACAAAAATATTTTGAATAATTTAAATTATAACTGACTCAGCTATATATTGATAGGTCTCCTCATGAGAGGAGATCTATTAATATTAATCGGGACCAGTCTTAAAAATTATACTTTTAAATGGTTATCATTTAGACTGTACTAATACAGTATATCTGATTTTATTAAGAATAAATTTCTATTATATTTATTATATATACTAATTAATTTTTTTATATTAATAAATAAAAAATAATTAAATATACAATAAATATAATGATCTATTTTGTTCTAATACAAATTCATCAAAATAAACTGATTCAAATCAAGATTGTTTCTGATTAATATTAAAAGTTTCCTCTTACAAGAAAACTTATTAATATATAGCTTATTGTATTTTGAATCAAAACAACAGAAATGAATATTTTCAGTATTAATCGGAACCAGTCTTGATATTAACCAATTTATTTTGTTACATTCTTGATTAAGCCAAATAGACCATTATATTTATTGTATATTTAATTATTTTTTTTATTTATTAATATAAAAAATTAAATTAGTATATAAAACAAATATAATAAAAATTTATTTTAAATAAATCCATATAGATTATATTAGAGCAGTCTGAATATCAAATATTTAAAATACAATTTTTAAGACTGGTTTCGATTAATGTTAAAAGTTTCCTCGTAAGAGGAAACTTTTTTATATGTAGTTTATTCAATTTTGAATCAAAATAAATAAATGAATATTTTCTGTATTAATTGGAACTAGTCTTGATATTAACCAATTTATTTTGTTACAATCTTGATTAAGCCAAATAGACCATTATATTTATTGTATATTTAATTATTTTTTTTATTTATTAATATAAAAAATTAAATTAGTATATAAAACAAATATAATAGAAATTTATTCTTAATAAATCCATATAGACTGTATTGGAGCAGTCTAAATATCAAATATGTAAAAATACAATTTTTAAGATTGGTTCTGATTAATGTTAAAAGTTTCCTCTTACGAGGAAACTTATTAATATGTTGTTCATTTAATTTTGAATCAAAATAACTGACAATGAAAATTTTCAGTATTAATCAGAACCAGTCTTGATTTTAACCACTTTATTTTGGTACAATCTTGATTAAGCCAAATAGACTATTATATATTATTGTATATTTGATTATTTTTTTTATTTATTAATATAAAAAAATAAATTAATATATAATACAAATATAATGGGAATTTATTCACAACAAATATAGATAGACTTTACTGACATAGTCTATCTGATATTCATTTAGAGATACAATTTTCAAGATAGGTTTCTATTAATATTAATAGATATTCTCTTAATAAGGTATTTATCAACATATAGTTATATCAATTATGATATATATCATATAAATGAATTTCAATTATAATGGAGTCAAACAGGTATATTTAACATAATGTAAAACATGATTATTTTATCACAATACAAATTAGTATCATTTCACAAAAATTTTACTCTTCATATAACATATATCACATATAATTATATTGATAATAAATAATGTGGTAGTTGGGTGAACAGAACTAGATGTGTACAAATAATAAAAATTTTCGGAATGATTTTATTATTCCCACGATGTCACAACACCTTCAATATACCTAATTCTCTAGAAGTTTGATATTTTAAGAATTGTAAGGTCGATCGCTACCAGTCTCAATCAAATTCTGTAGATACTGAGAAAATCTTACTCATGCTACACAAAAAATATGATATGTAAACTTTTGTGTTTTATATTGTGTAATATAGATTGGTCATCATAAATAACCAAAATATCTCATATGTATTGCATTTATTTTTTTTGTAAATTACAACTGACAGATTGTCTGTTATAAAATAATTTCAAAACATCCATATATTTTGCATTTGTTCATATTCACGTAAATAATCTAGTATCTTTTCATAATTTTCTGAATTTTAATTTTCCAGAATTTTTCCAGAAAATATTTTTAAATTAAAAATATTTTCTGTATACCTATACAGAAAGTTAAAAATTGAATACTTTCATGACACGTCCACACCATCTTCACCACGTTTAAAAACCCTATTTTTATATGGATCTCAAAAAAATCTAGAAATCCTGGGAATAAAAAGGTGTAATGAGTCTCGTCTGTGAATACTTGTAAATATCCTTATAATTCTGAAGACCTATCATAAAGGGGAAATTTGAAGGTTGTCAGGATATATTATATTCTATTCGATTATCATACGGTAATATGTGCTGTAAAAATCAAAAATAAAAATATTTGTTTTTAAATTTAATAAAACATATGTGTGTTTATGTTTGAAAAATGTCCAATATATAGTATGATATCTGTTGTGTGTTAATGAAATATTATTTCATTAATTGTTATCAAAAAATCTGATACTGTACCTCCTGTTTGAAAAATTAATAATCATCAAAAATTCTGATACTGTACCTCTTGTTTAAAAAATTAATTATTATCAAAAAAAAAAACCTAATATTTTATCTCTTATTTCAAAAACCAATTACTGTCAATAAATTTTGATACAGCATCTCTTGTTTGAAAAATATGATACTGTACCTTTTATTTCAAAAATTAATTTTTGTAAAAAATTTTGATACTGTATCTCTTATTTGAAAAATTAATTATTATCAAAAATTAATACTGTGTTTATTATTTCAAAAACTAATTGTTGTTAAAAATTTGATACTGTACCTCTTATTTTAAAAACTAATTATTGTAAAAAATTCTGATACTATACCTCTTATTTTAAAATTCAATTGTTGTCTAAAATTCTGATATTACACTACTTGTTTCAAAACAATTATTGTTAAAAATTCTGATACTGTATCTCTTATTTCAAAAATAAATTGTTATCAAAAAATTTGATACTGTACCTCTTATTTTAAAAACTAATTATTGTAAAAAATTCTGATATTGTACCTCTCATTTCAAAAATCAATTGTTGTAAAAATTTTCGGTACTATATTACTTGTTTCAAAATCAATTATTGTATAATTTTTATTTTGAATACTTATACAATTATTGATTATATACATTTACCACAGAGGCATACCAGATTTAATCTTTCTTTGTTTTCTGCTTCTTTTCTTATTCATCGATCCATAAAAGTAATTATTTCTATTGTTTTTAATTCGTTCGAATTTACACCATTTACGATTTTCACAACGTTCAAACATTTCATCATGAATTACAAACAACTCCTGATATACATTTAAATTAAAATTATCCATAAGATTTGTAATATTTACAGAATTGACATTTGTGTTAATTTCCACTATATTAGCTTGGTCTACATTATTGTTATCCATATTATTATATACATCATTATATACATCATTATGTAAATCACTAACATCTAACACATGATTAACTAGTACATCAAAAATATAATCATCCTCTGCGTCCACACCAACATTTAGATCAATACCCACATCTCCACTATCTGGTTTTTCCATTAAATTAATAATATTTTCATACACATGTGTATTAATCCCATCACCTAAAATATTTACAAAATCAACAACTTCATGATCATCACTATCAGATATGTAAACATCAATTATGTTTAAAATAATATCATTATTGTTATCTATGTCACAACCCCATGAAAAACTACTATTACTGGACATTTCTAAATGTTGTATTAAACTGACATCTATTGATTCACTTGTTTCACTGCTAGAATCGCTATTAATATGTTTATCATTACTAACAATCACTGAATCATCATTTAAATCGATTAAATCAATTTCTTCATCCATAATACTGCTATTTTCGCTGGTGTCGCTGACTAAAATATCATATGAGCTATTACTGCCACCAATGGTATCACATTCACCCACACAGTCCATAATATTACTGATATTATTTTCCAATTCACTTGATTCTACTGACCCTTCTGATACCTCCAATACTTCATCTGACTCTAATTTTGATTCATCCAATGAATTCAATTGCTTTAAAGCATTTCTCAAAATACCGTCAATATAATCATTATTTTTGAAGCTTCTTAAGAGAGAATGCATGTCATTAACTGCGGATTTGATATTATCGGACTCAACATCAATATATTTGCCATTCTTTAAATCTTGTACATCACCATCTCTGTTTACCTCCTCAGCTTTCTCAACTTTCTCATCACTTTCCTTAGCCTTAAACACATACATACTATTAACATTCAACATTCTCTCCCGCAACTCTTCTCTCCGCCTCTCACGATCACTCATTTCACGCTTTCTTCCTTCTAAATATTTTCTCCATATAGCCTTAAGCTCATTCAATGTCACCTCTTCCCAGTTCTCAATATACATTTTGGTCAATCTCTTATTCTCATCATATAACTCCTTAACAATACTATCTGCATGATCTGTCCATTGAGCATAGCTGATATCAGCATTATCGATCGTGTATTTAATCATATGGACTTCGAATAGATTTGGATTGATACGCAATAATATTTCATTGTCCCAGATTATAGCATCTAAATCTGATTGATGTGTTGAACAAGTATTTACGCTACCTTTGGGACGACCTTGTGGATTCTTATTTTTCTCAATCTCCTCTTTTTCTTCAGCTGTTTTATTGGCACTTCCCATAGGTCTTCCTATCTTTGGTGCTGGAATTGATGGTGGAAATGATCTAAGAATTTGTGGTGGAACATTAAGGAATGGATCACATTGTGGTTGTGGCTTAACAATGGGTTTATATGTGATAGATTTAGGATCCATGAAATACTTTCTAACACCATAATTTGGATTGTGTTTGGGATTGGGAGGATGTACAACTGGATAATAAACTTGGGGAACAATACGTGCTGTAGGAATATTTTTTGATTTTGAAGCACTTTTAGCAATTATGGTCTTATTTATCCTTTGTTCCTTTTGTTCATCTTGTTTTAACACATCGATATGATATCCCAATCGACAACATTTACTATTATCAAGAATTTGTCCACCAGCATACTTCTTGATTTCAATCACTGATGGATGTTGAACAATAACATCAGCTACATTAAGAAATTTAACTGATCCAGCAACTTGAACCTTTTGGTCGCCAGAAACAGCCTTATCGACAACATTAACTGAACCAGTAACTTGAACCTTTTGGTCACTGGAAACAGTATTAACAACATTAGATGAGTTAGTAACTTGAACTGAATGGTTACTAACATCATCATCTACATCAATATTGCTTTCAATTGGACCCATTGGATCCAATTTACTCGCGTAATAGGTGCTAATAAAGGAGTAATACTTTAGGCTATCTGGTTTCCTGCCTCTTCTTACCCCTTTAAAAGTTATATTATCTGGAATTTTGTATCCACCTATCATGAAATCGGGAGTTGGTGCTGGTTCACCAAAAGCAAAGATGCCGGGACATCTTTGCTTTTCTCCCATAATAATATCATTAACTGAATGCTCTAGAGCATTCAGAACATTAGAATCTATAGGGGAAACCTTTACTGGTCTCCCCTTTTTAATAACATATTGTTTGTGGAGGATATCCCATAACTTTTCCAAGTTGAAAACTGTGGTCTGGTTATGGAAATTCAACTCCTCCACTTTCATATTAGCATCATATACTAACCTTTCTCTTTCTTTGGTGTACTCATCATTGATGAAACATTCTACCTTGGAGGAGAGAAAGGTCGTCCCGTCGGACTCAACAAGTCTATTAATTTTATTTATCAGATCTCTTGAAGATTTCTGATAGTCGCTCATTATAACAATTTTATATAAAAATCAATATTTAAGGAAAATCAATTTTTAAATTATTAATTTAAAAAATTTTTAAAAATTTTCATGTAAATTCATTTTTTTATTTTCAACATATAATTATTATATAATTGTACTGTATGATGTTAGTGTTAGCGTTAATATTTAATATATGGATATAGACATAGACATGATGATATTGATAAATACTGGAATATATACAAGAGTACAATATAATGACATTGATATGGAACGTTGAAATAAACATAAGAATACATGATTATAAGAGCATTACATACAAAATATAAATAATATGAAAATATTTTAAAATATATTTGTTTCCCAAATTATTAACAACTCATATTTCATTTATTTGATATATCATCCCTAGACATTAAGTATTTTGATAAATATCAAATAATTACAAATGTAATACCAATATAAATAAAATAATGTTTAAAATAATTTATATGAATACCTTATTCATTCATGATTTGGTATTCTTATAAATAAAATTCATAATATGTTATAATTAATGTTCCGAATCTGGTATCGAATGGTATCGAAAAAAATTTTCGAGACTACTCTAGCAAACTATTCTTCAAAAAATTGGTATCGAACGATATCAAATTCGGAACCTTAGTTATAATTGACACTATGTTTCACTATTGGTGAAACATATTACTGTTTATGCATTTGGGTGTTGTCTCATATTGTATATTTATATAAATTTATTTACGTGCTTTATGTTGACATAGACTAACAGATATTCATTTTAAATGTAATATTAAAACTGTTTATAACCGATGTTAAAAGTTTTCTCATAAAAAAACTTGTTAATATATAGCCGATTCAAGTATAATCTAAAACTGTTTGAAATGTAAATTTTAGTATTAATCAAAACCAGTCTTAACTTTGGTTAGTTGAAAATGTTTCAGTTTTAACTGAGTCAAATAAACATATTTTATTTATTATATATTTAATGTTTTTTTGTTTATTAATAATAAAAAATTAAATTAGTATATAAAACAAATATAATATGAATATTTTTAGAATAAAATTAGATAGACTATTCTGATACAGGTTAAAATGATATTCATTTTATAATGTAACTTTTAATATATAGATAATTCAATTATAATCTAAAACAGTTTAGAATGTAAATTTTTAGTATTAATTGGAACCAGTCTTAACTTTAATTAATTAAAAAGATTTCAGTTTTAATCGAGTCAAATAGACATATTATATTTATTATATATTTAATGTTTTTTTATTTATTAATATAAAAAATTAAATTAGTATATAAAACAAATATAATAAGAATATTTTTGGAATAAAATTAGATAGACTATCCTGATATAAACTAAATGATATTCATTTTGAAATGTAATTTTTAAGATTGGTTCTGATTAATATTAAAAGTTTCCTTTTACGAGGAAACTTTTAACTATATAGTTGATTCAATTATAAACTAAAATATTTATAATGTAAATTTTTAGTATTAATCGGAACCAGTCTTGACTTCAATTGGTTAAAATTGTTTCAATTTTAACCTAATCAAATAGACATATTATATTTATTATATATTTAATGTTTTTTATTTATTAATATAAAAACATTAAATTAGTATATAAAACAAATATAATAAGAATAATTTTAGAATAAAATTAAATAGACTATTCTGATATAGGTAAAATGATATCCATTTTGAGATGTAATTTTTAAGATAGGTTCTGATTAATATTAAAAGTTTCCTCTTACGAGGAAACTTTTAACATATAGCTAATTCAAATATAATCTAAAACAATTTAGAATGTAAATTTTTAGTATTAATCGGAACCAGTGTTGACTTCAATTGATTAAAATTGAAACAATTTTAATCTAATCAAATAGACATATTATATTTATTATATATTTAATGTTTTTTATTTATTAATAATAAAAAATTAAATTAGTATATAAAACAAATATAATAGAAATATTTTTGGAATAAAATTAGATAGATTATTCTGATATAAACTAAATAATATTCATTTTTATAATGTAACTTTTAGGATAGGTTCTGATTAATATTTAAAAGTTTCCTCGTGAGAAGAAACTTTTAACATATAACTGACTCGATTATAATCTAAAACAATTTAAAATGTAAGTTTTAGTATTAATCAAAAATCAGTTTTGAGATAAACAATTTATTTTTGATACAATTGTGACTAAGTCAAATAGACCTATTTCATTTATTATATATTTAATATTTTTTTATTTATTAATAATAAAAAATTAAATTAGTATATAAACAAATATAATGAGAATATTTTGGAATAAAATTAGATAGACTATTATGATATAGACTAAATAATATTCATTTTATAATATAACTTTTTAAGACAGGTTCTGATTAATGTTAAAAGTTTACTCTTACGAATAAACTTTTAACTATATAGCTAACTCAATTATAATCTAAAACAATATAAAATGTAATTTTTTAACATTAATCAGAACCAGTCTTAATATCAATTAATTAAAAAGGTTTTAATTTTAACTGAGTTAAATAAACATATTTTATTTATTGTGTATTTAATATTTTTTTATTTACTAATAATAAAAAAATTAAATTAGTATATAAACAAATATAATGAGAATATTTTTTGGAATAAAATTAGATAGACTGTTCTGATATAGACTAAATAATATTCATTTTATAATGTAACTTTTAAGATAGGTTCTGATTAATGCTAAAAGTTTACCCTTGTAAGTAAACTTTTAACTATATAGCTAACTCAATTATAATTTAAAGCAGTTTATAATGTAAATTTTTGGCATTAATCAGAACTAGTCCTGAGATAAACAATTTATTTTTGACACAATTGTGGTTAAGTCAAATAAACATATTTATTTATTATATATTTAATGTTTTTTTTATTTATTAATATAAAAAATTAAATTAGTATATATATAAAGAATATAATAGAAATATTTGTAAAATAAAATTAGATAGACTCTACTGATATAGGTTAAATAACATGTAGTTTATAATATAATTTTTAAGATAAGTTCTGATTAATATTAAAAGTTCCCTCTTACGAGGGAACTTTTAACAATGTAGTCGAATCAATTATAATCCAAATTATTTAAAATGAAGAATTTTTAATATTAATCAGAACCAGTCTTAAGATGAAACAAATTATTTTGATAAAATGAAAAGGGTGTATTGATATAAGACAACCAATACTCATTTCTGAAAGTAATTTTCAAGTTAGGTTTCTATCAATATTAATAGTATTTCACTTTCAAAATATATCATTAACATATTACTGAGTTTATCATAATTTACATTGCTAATATTTTTAGTTATTATCACATCTCATAAATCAGCATATAGACGAATTTACTATACACATAGTTTAAATGAATTTAATCATGATTGTAATATATAGATTTATTTCGTGCTGACGTACGAAATGTAAAATTGTTAATCTAGCATTATTAGATTATCTTAACGTAATATATTATTGATTGACTGATATGCATAAAATTTTGATGTTTTACACAGTGTAATAATCATCACTTATAAATTATCCCAATTGTTGACAGTGATAATTATAATCAATTCTTGTAAGTTAGCGGAAAATCACATTATATCTATATATTTAATAAATATAATGTTAGTATAATACACGTCTCACATATTTAATTTGCTCCAGAGTAAATAATGTGGATAAAATACTCAGATATGTAACATCATATTTTTTGTAATTTTATTTTTTTCCAGAAAATTCTGGAAATTTAAAAAATTTTTCTGTATACCTACACAGAAAGTATGAAATAAGGTACTTTCAAGATATGCCTACACCGTCTAAAAATGCTAGACACCCTAGGGTGTCTAGTATTTTAGAGAAAGTGTCCAAAATAGCTGTTTTTAGAATATTCTCAAAAAATTCCAGAAATCTCTAGAGATAAAGGAGTCTGTTGGTTGTCGTTTGGGAGTCTTTGGAGTATTACCAAAAAATACATAATCTATCATGACGGTAATTTCTAATATTGATCTACATACATTATAAATGTATCACTTTCACAACGGTACCATATAGTAAGAAAAAAATAAAAATAAAATATTTTTACATAACCCTAAAGACTAACATCTGAATAATATATTAATATAGCTGAAATAATGTAAGCCTCTTACATGGTGTGCATTATCGTTTTATATTTATTTAATTAATAAGATGGTATTGATATATGATAATTAACATCTGTTTGAGAATGCAATTATATGGTAAATTCTAATTAGTACTGAATATTTTCACTACACGTGAGATTATTCAGAATCAATTAATCTTACCACAATTTGCAACATTCAAATAAATGTTAATTATGATAGAGTCACTCATTTGCTATTATTAAATTTCAAATTGAATTTGGAACATATTGATATTTTTCTTTGCGCTCGCGCAAAGAAAGCTATTATTAACTGAAGTTTGTTTTGATATCACAGATTAACTTATTTTATAATAATTAGGTCAGATAAATTACAATGTTAATTATATACTTAATAAATTATATACTTAATAAATTATGACAAAATACTTTAGTATAATGTAATCAATATTTATGTGTAAACCTTGAGACTAGATGAGAATTATTAACATGTAGTAGGATCAATATTGATAATCTCCTCTTACGAAGAGATTATCAGAATATGCTTAAACTAATTAAAATCCAAATCGTCTAAAAGTGTAATTTTTAAGACTGATTCTTGTAAACACTGATAACTGTTGTTGTATGAAAAATTATTAACACACGAATGACTTCATTAAATTTAAAATATTTTAGTGTGTTAAATTTCAGTATTAATCAGAACCAGTCTCGAAAATTATATCTTTTAATTATTACTATTTATACTAATCTAATACAGTCTATGTGAATTTACTACAAATAAATTCCTATTATATTCATTATATATATTAATTTATTATTATATATTAATAAATAAAAAATTAATTAAATATACAATAAATATAATGGTTTATTTGACTCAGTTAGAATCATAATAAATTAAACTAAAATGAATCGATACTGGTTCTGATTAATATTGATAGATTTCCTCACAAAAATAATTTATTAATATATAGCTGAATCTATTAAGATTAAAATCATTTGAAATGTTAATTTTCAGTGTGGATCAGAACCAGTCTTGATATATTTCAGTTTAATTTATTCCAATTTAAATTGATCCAAATAGACCATTATATTTACTGTATATTTAATTAATTTTTTTTATTTATTAATATATAAAAATAAATTAATATATAAAATGAATATAATAGGAATTTATTTACAACAAAATTAGATAGACTGTATTGAATTAGTATAAATAATAACAATTTAAAAGTGTAATTTTTAAGACTGGTTCTGATTAATATTAATAGATCACCTCTCACGAGGTGATCTATTAACATATAAATGAGTCAATTATGATTAAAACATTTGAAATATAATTTCTTAAGATTAATTTGATTTAATGTTAATATTTTTCTCTTACGAGGAAATTATCAACGTATATTTGAATCCGCTATAATTAAAATATCATCATATGATAATTTTCGGTGTGGATCAAAACCAGTCTTGATATATTCCAGTTCAATTTATTCCATTTTAAACTGATTCAAATAGACCATTATATTTACTGTATAATTAATTTATTTTTTTATTTATTATATATATAAAAATTAATTAATATATATAATAAATATAATAGGAATTTATTTGTAATAAATTCAGATTGACTGTGTTGGAATAGAGTAATTGACATCCATTTGAAAACATAATTTTCAAGACTGGTTCTGATTAATATTGATAGATATCCTCGTGAAAGAATATCTATCAACATATAGTTGTGATAATCATAATCTATATCATATAAATAAATTACGTTTATAATGGAGCCAAACTGGTGTATTTGACATAATATAAAATATTAACATTCAGATAAGGTTTTATGACGGTCTTCCCCTTACACTGAAAATTGTGGAATCCAACGTCCTTCCACGGAGATTATCGTAAAAAGTTTAACATTCACATAATGTGACAATATGAATAAATATCTCCATTCGTTTACAGTGATAATTATTATCGGTAAAAAGCAGTGTGGGTGGGTGGGACTCGCTGTGTGCGAGGGGTGACTATTACCAATTGTAATTATCTACATAAATTTTGTGGAGATTTAATTCATGTTACACAAAAGAGTGAATGTTAAAAAATAATGTGATTATATATTCAATTTACAACAGATTGTTTGTCAATGACAAATAAAACATTCCATATATTTTCATTTATCTGTTCCTATTCAGCTATTTACCTTAATTTTAATTTCCAGAAAAATTTTTTTAATTAGAAAAAAAATCCTGTATCTCTATACAGGAAGTTAAAAATTGATTACTTGCAAGACACATCCACACCGTTTCCATTATGTTCAAAATTCCCAATTTAAGATAAATATCAAAAAAAAATCTAGGAACTCCGGAAAAAAAAGTGTAATGGTTATCATCTGGGAGAGCTTTTAACTATGGCTGAAATTTGAAAAACTACCATAGAGAGGAGATTGAAAGTAAACTAAATAATGTGCTAAATTTACTATCACCATAGGATAATATATATTATAGGATTAAAATAAATATTTTAAATTACAATCAAACAAAATAAACATATAATTATGCTTAAAAAAATATTTATTATGTAATCATATGATATATTAATGAAATATTGTTTCATTAATTACAGTTAGATAGTTTGATACTGTATCTCTATTTTAAAAAATTAATTGTTATCAAAAAATTTGATACTGTAGCTCTATTTTACAAAATTAATTGCCATCAAAATTTTTGATACTGTAACTCTATTTTACAAAATTAATTATAGTCAAAAAATATGATACTCTGTTTATTATTTACAAAAATTAATTATAGTCAAAAATTTGATACTGTATCTCTATTTTACAAAATTAATTGTTGTCAAAAAATAATTATCATACAAATGTCAATAAATAAACACCTATATCTTATGAATTATTATCCATAATATTTATTATCTCTCCACACGTTTTATTTACAAAAGTTTCTATTTACAAATTATCCCTATCTACAATATATACATTTACCATAAAGGTAAGTTGGTCTTAACCTTCTTTTGTTTCCTACTCCTTTTCTTATTCATTGACCCATAAAAATAATCATCCCTACTGTTTCTTATCCGATCAATTCTAACTCTTGTATTATTTTCACTGTAAGTGAACATCTCATTATGATTTACAAACAATTCCTGATGTATATTTAAAATTAAACTATCCACATTATTTATATTTTCCACTACATTTTCCTGATTTACATTATTTACACTATCATCTGAATTATCGTACATATCAATGTTATCTACATGGGCAGCTAATTCATTATGAAGATTATTATACATTCCATCTATAAACATATCAAATATTTCATCAAAAATATGATCATCAGTATCATCTTGATTATCATTATGTACATCATCATTTACATTACCAACAGGAATATTATCGCTAACCAATTCATCAAAAATATATACATTATTTACATCTACGCCCGTCTCTTCCACATTCACTTCATCTGGCTTTTCCATTAAATTAATAACATTCTCATATACATTCAAATGAATTCCGCCGCTTAAAATATTTACAACATCGATATTTCCACTACTTTCGCCATCGGATATATAATCATCAATTATGCTTAAGATAACGTCATTGTCATTATCTACATTACAACCCCATGAGAAACTGCTGTCACTAGACATATCCAAATGTTGCATTAAACTATCATCTGATGACACATTTGTATCGCTGCTAGAATCGTCCCCAATATATTTATCATTAAAATCTGCAGAATTATTAATTATATCAATTAAACATGGTGCTGAACAAATCACATCTTCATCCATAATATTACCAACCTCCTTAAACTCACAGATCTCTTCAACTTCTTTAACTGATACATCACATGAACTATTATCACTCTCATTTATATCGACCATAATATTACTGATATTATCTGATTCATCTTGGCTTAAATCATCAACATGGTGTACATCCCACTCTAATTCTGACTCTGATTCTAGTTTTGATTCATCCAATGAATTCAATTGCTTTAAAGCGTTTCTCAAAATATCACCAATATACTTATCATCTTTAAAGCATCTTAAAAGAGAATGCATTTCATCAACTGCGGATTTTACATTATCAGACTCAACGTTAATATATTTTCCATCCTTTAAACTTGCTACTGTACTAACTTCCTCGGCTTTATCAACTTTATCGGATTTTTCAACCTTAAATATATATGATGAATTAACATTTAACATTCTCTCACGTAACTCTTCCCTTCTTCTTTCTCTATCACTCATTTCACCTATTCTCTTATTTAAACATCCTCTCCACACGTCTCTAATCCCCTCTAATGTCACTTTTTCCCAATTTTCAATGTGCATCTTGGACAAGCTTTTATTTTCATCATATAATTCATTAAGGACACTACTTGCATGATTTATCCATTGGGCATAGCTGATATCAGGATTATCGACTGTATACTTAAGCATGTGGACCTCGAACAAATTTGGATTAATGCGTAAGAGAATCTCATTATCCTTAAGTATAGCTTCTTCATTAGACTTATGAGTTGGACCAATATTACAACTACCCTTTGGACGACCTTGTGGGTTTTTGTTTGCCTCAATCTCAGCTTTTTCCTCAGCAGTCTTATTAGTGCTTCCCATAGGTCTTCCCTTCTTTGGTACAGGGATGGATGGAGGAAAAGATCTTAGAATATGAGCAGGAACTGTAAAGAATGTATCACATTTTGGCTTCTCAATGGGTTTAACAACAGGTTTATATGTGATACATTTTGGGTCCATAAAGTATTTTCTATGACCATAATTGGGATTGTGTTTGGGATTTGGTGGATGCTCAACAGGACGATAAATTTGTGGAACGAAAGGGGCTGGAACTTTAGATGATTTAGATGCACCCTTAACAACTGTAACTTTCTTATCTTCCTTTTGCTTCAACACGTCAATGTGATATCCCAAGCGACAATATGTATCATTATTAAGAATTGTACCACCTGCATATTTCTTAATCACATTTACTGATGGATGATAAACAATAACATCAGATACATTGAGAAATTTAGCTGGACTAGCAACATGAGCCTTTTGGTCACTAGAATCAGCTTTATCAATAACAATATTTACTGGAACATTTTGAGCAGAACCAGCATTATTAACAATATTTGCTGATTCAATTGGAGTAGAACCAGTATAAACAACATCAGAATTAATAGATTCAATTGGAATTGAATCAACCTTAACAATATCAACTGATTCATATGGAATTAAATCAGTATCATCAATAACAGAATTAACTGAGCTAGTAACTTGAACAGTTTGATTACTAGCATCAGATTCAACAACATTAATATTGCTTTCAATTGGACCCATTGGATCCAATTTACTTGCGTAATAGGCGTTAATGAAGGAGTAGTACTTTAGGCTATCTGGTTTCCTGCCTCTTCTTACCCCTTCAAAGGTGATGTTATCTGGGATCTTGTACCCGCCAATCATAAATTCAGGAGTTGGTGCTGGTTCACCAAAAGCAAAGATGCCGGGACATCTTTGCTTTTCTCCTTCAACAATTTCATTAACTGAATGCTTAAGAGCATCCAGAACATTGGTATCTATAGGAGAGACTTTCATGGGTCTCCCCTTTCTAATAATATACTGTTTGTGGAGGATGTTCCATAACTTTTCCAAGTTAAAAACTGTGGTCTGGTTATGGAAATTTAATTCCTCCACTTTCATAATAACATCATATACTAACCTTTCTCTCTCTTTGGTATATACTTCATTAATGAAGTGTTCTACCTTGGAGGAGAGAAAGGTCGTCCCGTCGGACTCAACAAGCATTTTGATCTTTTCGATCAGATCTTGAGATGATCTCATAAAATCGCTCATTATAGACTATTTTATATAAAAATTCATATTTAAGGAAAATCAATTTTTAAAATTATTAAAATATAATTATTATATAATTGTATATGCACAACGTTATTAGTATTATTGTTAAACATTGTGGATAAAATAAGTGAATATGATCATGATGGTGATATTGATGAACATTAAGAATGAACACGAGAATATGGACATGGATTTAAGTATATCATTGATATTCTTAATTGATTTGTTATACTGTATACCAAATATATATCATGTGAAATCACTCCAAAATTATAGGCTGTGTGATCAGATCTGGAGCATCATATTCAGATAAATGTAATTCTTCCAGTATTCTCATAATATATACACTATGTGTAGATTGATCTATAACGTCACCTTTATTTTTGAGGTACATATTATAAAATGGTGAATAACCTTCATATGTATTTATGATATATGGTTCTATTAAATTTTCATCAGGATGTTTAGAAGAAATATTATATCGATAACCACCATGTTCGTATATTTTTGAATACCATAGATAACCAACAAGTTCATCACCAAAGAGTACATATATGTTTCCTAAATCATCCACTTTATATATTTCACCCATTTGATATACAACATTCCTAGGAATTAAATATTTTCTTTCATTATCTGTAAGTGCCATTTTAATGATAATAATATTTTTTATTTTATTTTGGATGATAAATTATTTGGATGATTAATATTTTGTGAATAATATAACATTCTATATTAGATTGTATGTATGTAATACATCAAAGTTTTTAATAATTTTGGTGAGTACTATGTTATTTGGTGATTTAGTATTCTTATGAATAAATTTCATGATAGAATTCAATTAATAGCATATTTCATTATTGGTGAAACATATTATCGTTTATATTCTCGGTGATATTTCAGTTGTTTAATATATGAATTTATTAAAATAATCTATACCAATGTGGTTTAACTGATATCTATTTTACATTGTAATGTTTAAGATTGGTTCTGATTAATGTTAAAAGTTTTTTTATTAGAAAAACTCATTAATATGTGATTAATTCAATTATGATTTAAATTATCTAGAATGTAAATTTTTAGTATTAATCAGAACCAGTCTTGACTTTAATCAATTAAAATTGAAACAATTTTAACCTAGCCAAATAGACCTATTATATTTATTGTATATTAATAAATAAAAAACTAATAAATATACAATAAATATAATAGGAATATTTTTGGAATAAAATTAGATAGATTGTTCTGATATAGACTAAATAATATTCATTTTAGAATGTAATTTTGAAATAGGTTCTGATTAATATTAAAAGTTTCCTCGTGGGAAGAAACTTTTAATCATATAAATGATTCAATTATAATCTAAATAATTTAAAATGTAAATTTTTAATATTAATCAGAACCAGTCTTGACTTCAATTGGTTAAAATTGAAACAATTTTAATCTAACCAAATAGACCTATTTTATTTATTATATATTTAATGTTTTTTTATTTATTAATATAAAAACATTAAATTAGTATATAAAACAAATATAATAGAAATATTTTTGGAATAAAATTAGATAGATTGTTCTGATATAGACTAAATAATATTCATTTTAGAATATAATTTTTAAAATAGTTTCTGATATATATTAAAAGTTTTCTCGTAAGAGGAAACTTTCAACCATATAATTGAATTAATAATTATCTAAATCATTTTAAATGTAAAATTTTAGTATTAATCAGAACCAGTCTAGACTTTAATTGGTTAAAATTGTTTCAATTTTAACCTAATCAAATAGACTTATTTTATTTATTGTATATTTAATAGTTTTTTTATTTATTAATATAAAAAATTAAATTAGTATATAAAACAAATATAATAGAAATATTTTTGGAATAAAATTAGATAGACTGTTCTGATATAGATTAAATGATATTCATTTTAGAATGTAATTTTTGAGACTGGTTCTGATTAATATTAAAAGTTTCCTCTTATGAGGAAACTTTTAACCATATAGTTGAATTAATAATTATCTAAATCATTTTTAAATGTAAAATTTTAGTATTAATCAGAACCAGTCTTGATTTCAATCAGTTAAAATTGAAACAATTTTAACCTAATCAAATAGACTTATTTTATTTATTGTATATTTAATAGTTTTTTTATTTATTAATATAAAAAATTAAATTAGTATATAAAACAAATATAATAGAAATATTTTTGGAATAAAATTAGATAGACTGTTCTGATATAGATTAAATGATATTCATTTTAGAATGTAATTTTTGAGACTGGTTCTGATTAATATTAAAAGTTTCCTCTTATGAGGAAACTTTTAACCATATAGTTAAATTAATAATTATCTAAATCATTTTTAAATGTAAATTTTTAGTATTAATCAGAACCAGTCTTGATTTCAATCAGTTAAAATTGAAACAATTTTAACCTAGTCAAATAGACCTATTATATTTATTATATATTTAATAGTTTTTTTTTATTTATTAATATAAAAAATTAAATTAGTATATAAAACAAATATAATAAGAATATTTTTGGAATAAAATTAGATAGACTGTTCTAATATAAACTAAACGATATTCGTTTTGGAATATAATTTTTGAGATTGGTTCTGATTAATATTAAAAGTTTCCTCTTATGAGGAAACTTTTAACCATATAGTTGAATTAATAATTATCTAAATCATTTTTAAATGTAAATTTTTAGTATTAATTAGAACCAGTCTTGAGATGAATAAATTTATTTTATTGTAGTTTTAACTAAGTCAAATAGACATATATTATTTATTGTATATTTAATGGTTTTTTTTATTTATTAATATAAAAAATTAAATTAATATATAAACAAATATAATGGGAATATTTTTGAAATAAAATCAGATAGACTGTTCTGATATAGACTAAATAATATTCATTTTTAAATATTATTTTTGAGACTGGTTCTGATTAATATTAAAAGTTTCCTTTTACAAGGAAACTTTTAACCATATAGATGTATCAATTACAATTTAAATTATTTTAAATGTAAATTTTTAGCATTAATCAGAACCAGTCTTGAGATGAATCAATTTATTTTGTTGTAGTTTTAACTAAGTCAAACAGACATATGTTATTTATTGTATATTTAATGGTTTTTTATTTATTAATATAAAAAAATTAAATTAATATAATAAACAAATATACGATGTTGCAAGAATTTCACTCCGTGAAATTCGCAACATCTCATTTTTCTTTGCGCTAGCGCAAAGAAAAATAATAAGAATATTTTTGAAATAAAATTAGACAGACTATATTGATGTAGACCAACCAATATTCATTTGTGGAAGTAATTTTCAAGATAGGTTTTGATCATATATCACCAATACATGATCAAACTTATCATAACCCACAGTATTTAATGACTTTTTGGTTATGATTACATCATATAAGTCAATATATGGATTAATCTGTAATATACACCGTCTAAGCGAGTTTTAATCATGATTATAATATGCGGATTTATTTATTTCATATCGACATATAAAAGTAAAAAGCTGATAATCTAATAATATTAGATTATCATGATATAATGTGTCATAAATTTATTGATTCATGTGATGAAGTTTATACATGTATATATTTCAGTGTTCTACATAATGTAACAATCACCATGTGTAAATCATTCTAATAGCCAAATGTAATTAATTGTTATAAATTAATAGAAACGTCTACATATACTGATTATCACTCTATATATTATCCATCTGTTTATCCACTTATCTGTATATTATTTCCTTCAAAAAAAATATGTTTAAGATAGATATTGTGTCAACCAATTTTCAGGTTGATCCAAATACCATTAGATGGATAAAATACAACTAAATTCTGAGTAATCTCAAAATGATTGGTATTTATCCTTGATAAATCCTGATAGATAAATAATATTAGTATGAGTAAAACAATGACCACTTGAAAATATAAAAAATATCATTGATAATAATCACCACTTGTAAATCATTCCAATTGCTTATAATTGGTAATAAATATGTTGTAAGTGCTATCATTACATAATGTAATTAATTCCCATAAACTGATGGAAAATTGTTTACAACTAATGATTATTATTTTGTGTGCTTATTTATACATATATTTCATTCATTGAATATATTTAAAACAGATACACCTAATTTCTGGACGATCTAAAATATTCAAAATTCATTCTTAACATAACTAAATAATACTCATATGAAAGTACAAACATAACACTGATAATTATAATTGTTAACAAATATTAGATTACCTAAGGTAATCTAGCATTTTAATCTGTGAGGGATACCACTGTTAATTATAATTAATTGATAAAAAATTATCTACAAGTTATTATTAGTATTTTACACATTTCTCACACATTATGTTTATTTCAGAGTAAATAATGTGGGCAAAATACCTGGATGTTTAATATTCATATTTCTTATATATTTCTTATATATTTTATTTTTCTGGAATTTTATTTTTCCAGAAATTTCCCAGAAAAAATTTTTAATTTACTGTGTCTCTATACAGAAAGTCTGAAATAAGGTATTTTTATCACACGTCCATACCGTGTTGAAAGTACTTAAATTCGGTATTTTTAGAGTGTTCTCAAAAAATCCCAGAAAACCTGGAGGTAAAAAGAGTGTAGTGAATCCCATGTAGGAGACATTCCAAACACTACAAAAAAATTGAAAATTATCATTAAGGCAATTTGTGGATATCTATGTCTATCGTACAAATAATTCACTTTCATAACGGTAAAATGTGTTATGAAAATAGAAAGAGATAATTTTATTTATAAGTAAGTTGAGTAGCGAGATTAATTATAAAATACCAGATACATAACAGATCCTAATGTTTATGAGTCTAATATTTAAAAAGTAAAAGATGGTTATTACCAAGTATAGTCAGTTGTAGATTAATAAAAATATTTACAAAATATGGTTATTTATATATGAACAAAATTTGAATTTTGTGAATTAGTATTCTAACTTTAATTTTGAATTTCTAGGTGAACACTAAATTAAAGATTTAGTGATCTTTTCGATCAATCCAATATATTAGAACATTAATTTTATCAGTCCTCCTCTCATATGAAGAACTAATAAGGTCTAGTGTTCATATAAATGAAAAATCATGTATTTTTGACTATATTGCATAAGTAACATCTGCAAATTATTATGTTCGTAACTGTGAGATTTAATATATAGTTGACTCAATCATAATTCAAATTGTTTGTAATGAAAATTTTTAGTATTAATCCTAACCTATCTTAATTTATTCCAAATTAATTTGTTCTGATTTTAGTCCAATCAAATAGACATATTATATTTATTTTTTATCGCGTTTACACGCGATAAAAAATGAGATGTTGCGAATTTCGCAATGCGAAATTCTTGCAACATCGTATTGTATATTTAATAGTTTTTTATTTATTAATATAAAAAATAAAATTAATATATATAATAAATATAATAGAAATTTTTTTGAAATAAAATTAGATAGACTATATTGATGTAGATCAAATAATATTCATTTTGGAATATAATTTTCAAGATAGATTTTGATTAATATTAAAAGTTTCTTCTTATGAAGAAACTTATTAACATATAATTGACTCAATTATAATTTGAATTATTTGAAACTAAAATTTTTAGTATTAATCATAACCTATCTTGATTTTAGTCTAATCAAATAGACATATTATATTTATTTTTTATCGCGTTTACACGCGATAAAAAATGAGATGTTGCGAATTTCGCAATGCGAAATTCTTGCAACATCGTATTGTATATTTAATAGTTTTTTATTTATTAATATAAAAAATTAAATTAGTATAATAAACAAATATAATAAGAATATTTTTGAAATAAAATTGGTTAGACTATATTAGTGTGGATCAAATAATATTCATTTTAGAATATAATTTTCAAGATAGGTTCTGATTAATATTAAAAGTTTCTTCTTATGAAGAAACTTATTAACATATAATTGACTTGATTATAATTTGAATCATTTGAAGCTAAAATTTTTAGTATTAATCCTAACCTATCTTAATTTATTCCAAATTAATTTGTTATAATTTTAGTCTAACCAAATAGACATATTATATTTATTGTATATTTAATAGTTTTTTATTTATTAATATAAAAAATAAAATTAATATATATAATAAATATAATAAGAATATTTTTGGAATAAAATTGGCTAGACTATATTAGTATAGTCTAACCGATATTCATTTTAGAATGTAATTTCCAAGATAGGTCTCGATTAATATTAAAAGTTTCTTCTTATGAAGAAACATATTAACATATAATTGACACAATTATAATTTAAATCGTTTGAGAATAAAAATTTTAGTATTAATCATAACCTATCTTGATTTTAAACAATTAAATTTGTTCTATTTTTAGCCTAATCAAATAGATATATTCTATTTATTATATATTTAATATTTTTTTTATTTATTAATATAAAAAATAAAATTAATATATAATACAAATATAATGTGGATTTATTATTAACAAAATAAGATAGACGCTATTGATGTGGGTTAACCAGTGCTCATTATAAAGTGTAATTTTCAGGATAGGTTCTGATTAATGTAGATAATATTTCATTTCTGAGGAGTACCATCTACATATAACCAAATATGTCATAATTTACAATATTTAATGAGTTTCGATTATGATTTCATCACATAAGTCAATATATCATCTGAATGAATTCTAACTATGATTGCAATATACAGATTTATTTATTTTATGTAAGTACATAAAATGAAAAGTTGATAATATAACGGTGTTATATTATCACAAAGTATTTATTGAGCAACTTGTTAGAACTAATATATGTGTGAAGTTTCAATAATTTACATAGAGTAATAATCACCACCTGTAAATTATTTCCAGTCATTTACACTGATAATTATTATTGGTAAAAAGCAGGATGGGTGGGTGGGTCTTGCACTGGTTGCAAGGGGTGATTACTACCAAATGTAATTAATTGTTGTAAATTGGTGGAAATCATTTACAAATGGTGATTACTATTGTGCATAATCATTTTAAATAAACATACAGATTGATTATGTTAATTATTGAGTCAGATAGATTCAAAAAAATAAACATACAGATTGATTATATCACTGATTGAGTCAAATAGATTAGAAAATAAACATATAAATTGATTTTATTACCGATTGAGTCAAATAGATTCAAAAATAAACATACGTATCGATTCTATTACCGATTGAGTCAAATAGATTCAAAAATAAACATACGTATCGATTCTATTACCGATTGAGTCAAATAGATTCAAAAATAAACATACGTATCGATTCTATTACTGATTGAATCAAATAGATTCAAAAATAAACATACAAATTGATTTTATTACTGATTGAGTCAAATAGATTCAAAAATAAACATGCAAATTGATTTTATTACTAATTGAATCAAACAAGATTAATATAAACCATTCATATAAAATCTCTTTAATAATTGAGCCAAATAACAATGATAGATTTTCTAGAAAAAGAAATCTTATCAATATGTAGTTTTACCTATTATATTTATATTTATTTAAATTGAATCTATTAATGATTGAGTCAAATAGTCTTATTTTTATTCATTGTATAATTAAATAATTTTTAAATATTTTAATATAAAAATAAAATTAATATATATAAGAAATATAGGAAAAAATTAATTCATTAAAAATTTAGATACACTGTTTAGCTCAATACTCACAGTGTTAATTTTCAATTATAAATCTCGAGATGGAATCAAATAATATTATGCTTCTATTCTCAACAAAATATATTAATACGTAACCAAATTTATAATATTTTATAACATATAAATGTATTTTCTACTAATCAAACTTATCCGACTGTATATATTTTCCAGTACAAAATAAATAAACCAATGGTTTACTTACAATGAAAAATTTCAACTTAAGCACGAATGAATTTCTGCAGAACCAGACAGCTATCTACAATATCAATTGATTTTTCTTTAAGGAATGCTGCTTTCAAATTAAGCATATTTGCATATTCTACAATACGTATATTATTATTACATGCGTCACACAGTACATATTCATTACTTTTCTCTCCACATTTTAACTCTTTCACGATATTATCAATATCTATCTTTGACATACTGTACCAAATTTTATCATTCTCTTCCTTACTATCTCCCAATATTATATGATAATCATCTTCATCATATTCACCATAAGGTGTACGTCCTTCACCAATTGAAATATAATCATTAGTAATAAATGATATTTCTTCTTCATCATCTGGAGCCTTATAACTGCTACCATTTAAAGAAACGTAATTAACTGTGACAACATTTGGGATATTACACTTACAGTCCACTCTTTTATTAATCACATGATTTTTAATTCTCGACAGTTCATCTTTTCTTCCTTCTGGCAGTATATCATATGGAATCAGTATTGATCGTGTTTTAACAAAATTAGCTTCTTGCAAGAGAAGCAGAAAATATTTCATTCTCGTTTATTTTATACTGAAAAATAGTTTATAATGATCATTTATCTTTATGAGAATATCAGAACATCCAAATGTACACATTCCATTAATTATCGATAAATTATCGATAATATAAGGGAAAAATTAATTTGGTGATAAATAATCTACAGCACTCCTACTATAAGATATTTTATTGTGATATTTGACACCATACTCACCATCAAGTGTTTTTGTCAGAATATTCTTCAAAAACCTGGTATCTCTAAAACTATAAACAGTACCCTCACCATTCATACCATTTTCACCGTCCTCATCAAGATTTTCTTCTAATTTTTCAATATCAAAATTTATTCCTAATCGCTCCACTTCACTGTACATATAATTTTCAATAGCTAAAATACTCATAGATATATCGGCAGGTATATGACTTGGTATATTGCTTTTTATTCTAAAAATCATCCTCAAAGGTGGGACATATATGGGTTCAAAAATTTCCTCATCCTCGTTCATATGTCCTTCATTAATATTTGCGTCATAAACGTTATATAAAAGATTTTTCAGAGTATTGTACTGTGGATAACCTTTAACAAGTAAAATATAATTACCAATTAAATGTACAGCTCCTGGTACAAATATATTATAATCTCTCATCATGTTTTCTATAAGTCTCCTATTGTAAATATTATATTGTTCATTTTCCAAGATTTCATTGACAAGATGTTCGGGATTAATAACACATAAACAATTTTCTGTAGCAAATTTATACCTGGTAGTGTAAACAATGTTTATATCTCCATTGTCCAATTCATACATTCCACAAGTTTGTGAATCAATATCATGGGATTCCAATACATCATTAATATTAGTATAAACGTGTTTACATATTTTAAAATTTTCAACAAATAACCTTTTGCCAACCATACGATCGAAAGTATAAAAACTAATATAAATATCTTCTTCACTCTGTTTTACTTCCACATTCAAATTATCGTTATGTATAATATTTATTATTTTTTCAACTGTATCTATAAAATTTTCATTGTAAATTGATATTGTAACATGATATCCATCCATATGATAACTATTTCCTACTCTTGGAGGAATTTCCTTTCTACCATGTATTAATGAATTTACAAACTCACCATGAATAATAACATTTTTGATTTTCAATATTTTGCTAATATAGTCCATTACAACTTTAAATCTAAGTTCATCGTTATAAAGTGAAAATCCTTTATTTTGCTTATATGGTTTTATATTATTAATTATCTCCTGGTATGGCTCAATATTTTTAACGTCATAATTAGCATTTTTATGTTCATTAGTGTGTCTGGGTGGATAAATTTTATATTTATCATATGTAAAATCTCTTACTAACAGAGAGTCATTCTTCATTGATATCAATTTATTTCTTCCAAAGTGTCTAGCACAGAATATGTTAAATACTTCAGGAGTTTCATATAATAATGCTAAATAATAAATGTCTTTCAAAAATTTATCTTTATGACCAACACTAATAAGATATACAGCTACGCCAAATGGAAATGGTGGATTATCAGTGTCAGGATAGAAATATTCATTTATCACTGACATTATGTAAAACATGTTATACTTATCGAAAGTCTCCACTTCATTTAAAGTATTATCCAGATCTTCCTGTAAATCAAAATATAACTCAATAAACATATCATCTATATTATGTATTTCAACTTCTATATAATCATTTGTAGTAACATTCAACCTATCATTCCATTCTATAAGCTTCTTATAATAATCTGTCTTCTTAATAGATTCTGTAACATCCAGCTGTAACATTTTAAATATTTAATATTATAAAAAATAATTATTAAATATTACATATCATCGATAATTTATCGACAAATTGAAAATTTTAAAAAATTAATAAAACCAGATTTTATCCTTCAAGTACACATGAAGGGTGCTAAATAATCATTTGCTCTTTTATTGTAACATACATTATCATAATATCTAACTTTATAATCACCTTCAAGTGTACTTTCCAATATATCTTTTAAATGTCTGATATCCTTAAAATATGTGTACGCAGCTATATTATTCCTATCACTGTTAATATTGTTAACTATAATTTCATCAATAATGTTAGTGAACCTATTATTATTTATAATATTTTTTTCTATTTTCAAGATGTCAAACTTTGAACCTAATTCCTTTGCTTCCATACACATACATTGGCCAATCATTGGAAAACTCGTATGTGTGCTTGCATGAGTATTATTCCCATAACTTACTCCAAAAGATCTAAAGATCATTCTTAAAGGTAGAACATCCATAGGTGTGAAATTTTCTTTATAAACATTAAGTATAAGATTTTTCAAAGTGTCATTTACAGCTTTATCACAAATTGGAAAAATGTAATTACCTATCAAATGTATAGCTCCCGGTATAAACAAATCATATCCTTTTAATGTATTTTTCGCAAGTATGTTATTGTAGATGTTAGAATGATTATCACCAATCATATGATTGGGATTAACAACACATAAACGATTTTCTGTGGCAAATTTGTATCTCTCAGTGTATACAATTTTTTTATTATCAGATGGTCCATATATACCACATGATTGTGAATCAATATTTTCAGATTCTAATACATCATTAATATTTTGATATACATGTTTACTTATTACAAAATTATCAATATATGATCTTTGACCGAATGTGCCTTTTGATGTGATAAAACTAATATGAATATATTCCTTACTCTGTTTAATCTTCACATTTAAATTATCATCATATATGGTACGTATGATTTCTCCAACTTTATCCATAAAATTTACATTATAAAATGATACTTTAATGTTGTAACTATCATAATCTTTGATGAGATTTTCATTTTTACCATGTATCAAAGAATTTACAAATTCACCATGAATAATGGTATTTTCTTTGCATAATATCTTATGAACATAATTCATTATGATTTTAAATTTAATCTGATCGGCAGTATACAATCCCCTTCTATTTATATCATAATGTTTTGTAGAATATGATTTAACAAGACTAATTATCTTTTGATATGTTTCAATGTTGTTGATATTATAATCTTCTATATTCCTACTTATATCATCTCCCGGTAGATAAACTCTATATTTTTTATATGTATTACTTTTAATTTTCAACACATCATCCTCCATTGATATTAACTTACCATTTCCATTTTGCCTATTATAAAATATGTCAAATACTTCACGTGTTTCATATAATAAAACCAAATAATAAATATCTTTCAAAAATTTATCTTTATGACCGATATTAATGAGATATACAGCTACACCAAATGGAAATGGTGGATTATCTATATCAGAATAGAAATACTCGTTTATCACCTTCATAATATAAAACATGTTATATTTATCGAAAGTACTCACTTCACTTAAAGTTACATCTAGATTTTCTTGCAAATCAAAATATAGCTCAATAAACATGTCTTCAATTCCAGTTAATTCAACTTCTATATAATTGTTTGTAGCAACATCTAATCTGTCATTCCACTTGTGAAGCTTCTTATAATAGTCTGTTTTGGCAATAGATTCAGTTATATCTAATTGTATCATTTTGAATATTTAAAAACAAAAATTAACATATTGCATATCATTATCGATAATTTATCGACAAATTGAGAAAATAAAAAAAATTAAAAAGGAGACAAATAATCGCATGTTCTTCTGTCGTAAGACACGTTAGCATAATATCTAACTCTATACTCACCTTCGAATGTATTTCTTAGTACATCTTTTAAATGTTTAATATCCCTAAAATAAGTATATAAATTTGTATCTTCTCTATAACTAACACTGTTACCATCCTCACCATTATCTTTAAAGGTTCTTCTCAGCTTCATGATGTCAAATTTTGATTTCAAACGTTTTGCTTCATCACACATATAATTTTCAAATATTGAGATATTCGTAGGTATATCTCCAGTTATCCAGCTTAACTTATCAAGAATATTATAAGACGATCTAAAAATTGTCTTTAACGGTGGATCAAGTGCAGGCATATAATCTTCTATGTAAATATCATATAAAAGATTTTTCAAGGTATCACCCACTATTTCATCATAAGTCGGTAAAATATAATTACCTATCAGATGTATAGCTCCCGGTATAAATAGGTCATATCCTTTCCATGTATTTCTAATAAGAGAATCATTATAAATATTGAACTGATCATCGTCCTTAATTTCTCCAAGTAAATGATTAGGATTAACAACACATAAACAATTTTCTATAGCAAATTTATATCTTTCAGTATACACGATCTTATATTCACCGTTTAGCTTATATATTCCACATGATTGAGAATCAATATCAGATGATTCTAATACATCATTAATATTTTGATAAACATGTTTGCTTATTATAAAATTATCAATATGTGATTTCTTGCCGAACATGTATTCGGAAGTGTCAAAACTAATATAAATATTTTCTTTACTATGTTTAACCTCCACATTCAAATTATCATCATATATGATATGTAACACCTCTTCCACCTTACTTATAAAATTTAATTCACAAAATGATATTTTTATATGGTGATTAACATATGCACTATCAAAGGATCCGTTTTTACCGTGTATCAATGAATTTACAAATTCACCATGAATAATAGTATCCTTTATATCTAATATTTTATAAACATAGTTCATCATGATTTTGAATTGGCATTCAGAAAATGTATTTGATAATTTACTTTTATTGTAAGGTTCAATAAGATCAATTATCTTTTGATATTCTTCAATGTTACTGATATTGTAATCTCCACCATTCCTATCCTCATTATTTCTTAAAGGATACACTCTATACTTTTTATATGTATTATAATTTACTTTCAGCACATCATTCTCCATAAATATCAAATTATTATTACCAATACATCTGTTATGAAATATTTCAAATACTTTTGGTGTTTCATACAGCAGTGATAAATAGTATATGTCTTTTAAGAACTTGTCTTTATGACCGATTTTAATAAGATAAACATCAACACCGAATGGAAATGGTGGATTATCATCGTCTGGATAAAAATACTCATTTATCACTGACATTATGTGGAACATATTGTATATATCAAAAGTTTCTACTGTACTCAGCGTTTCGTCCAAGTTATCCTGTAAATCAAAATACAATTCAATAAACATATCTTTTATTTCAACAATTTCGACATCTATATAATCATTGATAACTGTACCCAATCTTTTGTTCCATCTCTGAAGTTTCTTATAATATTCTGTTTTTCTAACAGATTTTGTCACTTCTATTTGCACCATTTTTACAAAAATTTGCCTTAAAATGAAATTTTTGTAAAATTTTGAATATAAAATAATTAAATTTCCAGATTATTCACAAAAACTCAAAAATCAAAAACAGTGTTTTTAATATGTTATTTATTATAAAGATGGTAGCGTTTCACCCTAATGTGACATTTCCAACTAAATGTAACCAATATCCCTTAAGCAAATCTTGTTAAAATTTCCCTTTCAGAATCTAAAGCTTTCTCCGTTCCCTTTACATCCTTAACACTATCTATAAATGGCTGCATCCACCATAAAAGTAAAATTCCAATAATTGTAATAATAGCTGTAAATATAAACTGACTTAACAGTGGATTCATATCCTTGGCTATCACTTTTCTCATAATTGCTAATAATTCAACCCACGCAATAGATACAATAATTAAAATAATTGTTCCAAATACAAAAGCTACCTCGCTTGTTAACTTCACCATTATTCAATATTTTATAATCACACCATAAATTTTTACATTTTTCTATAATTTATATAACCTTAAAAAAATTCTGTTAAAATCTCTCTTTCTGATCTCAGTGCTGTACCCACACCTTTAATATTATCAACAAATGGTTGAATTTTCCACAATAATGATATCCCAACAATAGTAATAATAAATGTAAATATAAATTGACTTTCCAGCGGACTGACACCATTAGCTGTAACCTTTCTTAAAATGGCTAACATTTCAACCCATGCAACAGAAATAATAATCACTATAACAGTTCCAAATACAAATGCTAATTCAGCTCCTAATCCTATCCTTCTATTCATTTATCTCAATTATAATATTTATAATGGTAATATTATCAAAAATAATATTGTTATAAATCTACTTATTTGTTAATATTTCTTTTATAATGAGATTATTCAAACCATTGCTGACATCCATCACCCTCTTCACAAATTCAGTTCTATTATATAATTTATAAACGATATAAATCAGCGGCAATAATTTTTTCTCTATATTGTCGTTAAACAACAATTGTAAATAACGAAAAGCTCCATCCAGATTAATCCCAGAATTTTTAATATATAACAGAATCATCTCGGTCAACCAAGGAATGTTAATATCATCCATTAAACTGCATATTTTATACAAATTAAACAAATAATTTTCATCCTTTTCTAAAATTTCAAAATTCACATACTTATTTTTAATGAAATCAATGTACAAACCAATATGTTCATAATGTTCTGATATAATGTTAAATTCAGAATCTTTCATATCATTGACCAAATTTCTCACAAATATACTGTTTTTATACAATAGTGATATGGGTACGGTTATATTACTGTCTACAGTACCAATCATAATGTCGGAATCAGTTATATTATCAATTATACCTTCCTTAAATTCTGAATATAAATATATTTTAACTTCATAATTATTGTCTCCAATGAAATACGTATTATTTTTATATTCGAATGAACTTTGTATATTGTGTTCAAATGAACTTTTTATCAAATAATCTTTTTCATCTTCATATGGATCTATTTCACTTAGCTTATAATGTAAAATATTATCTGTTTTATAATTATAGAGTTCATCCTCCTTACAAGATCTAATATAAAAACTTCCAATTTCTTCAAAGTGTAACCGAGATTTAAAATAGTCATTCATATTTGTATCTATGTTACCCGTGAACAAATTGATTTTTACCGGACCTTTTTTATATATCAAAAATACTAATACATTATCGTAGGATAAAACAGAATTTAAAAAATCGCTATCTATATCGAAATTCAAGTTAATGCACTTCTTATCCACATCAATCTTAATATTTTCTTCCTTATTTATAGTAATAGTGTAATATATATCATCTGTATAAAAATCTTTAAGGTGATACAATGATTTACCTATAATTTTTATATAATAAACCTTATTGTTTAAAGCAAGTATTTTTAGTAAATTAGTTTTTTGATGTACTTTATGTCTATATGGACCATCAATCCTATGTTCCAAAACTGGAACAAAATCATTATTTCTATCTTCAGGACCATCACCAGAAATAAATATTTTATCCCCTATTATTTTCGCAAAACTATGTTCAAAAAAACATGCCTTAATTATAAATGATTCTTCTTTAATTCTCCTTATGAGATCAACCTTTATCAATCTGTAATAACAACTAAGATCTCCTTCATAAACTAATATGTATAAAGTATTGTTAATAACTGTTGAATCTATCACATTCAAATGTACGCTATAACTGATATCAAGAATATGATACAAATTGAATTTTTCCAACAACATAACGCACTGCTGTTTTTAATATTTATTTTTAATATAAGGGTAAATTGATATATTAAAAAAATTTTTTAACAAATAAATTTGTGATTTTGTGAATCCGGGATTTCAATGGAGATAAACAGGATAATAGATGACATTGGAAAAAGGGATGTCTTCCATAAAAATGTTAAAGATAAAAAATTAATAACCTTACTGAAAGTCTTCATTACGTCATGTGTAACAGGAGATGTAAAAACAATAAAAACAATGTTATATCACATAAAAGAGAAAGAGGAAATAAGACAACATATACTATCTTCACAATTTTATATTTATTATATTTTATACATGAATGAAAATTATCACATTCTCAAATATTTTATATCTATAAATTTAATCAATGCTTTAACAAAAAATGAAAAAGGGTACACAATATTACATTATGAATGTTTCAAAAAGAAACCAATGGTTATCAGAGAATTAATTTCTAAATCTGATATAAATGTAAATATTAAAGATAAGGAAGGAAGAGCACCATTACATCATTTATTTAGTATTAAAGCGGTTAAAGCATTATTATCGCATCCACTTGTAGATATAAATGTTACAACAAATGATGGGTGGACTCCGTTACATATAGCATGTTTAAGTGACAATTATAGAGCGGCTAAATTATTATTGTTAAATGGTGCTAAAATAAACGTTAAAGATATATCTGGTAAAACTCTTGTAGATCTTGTTAGATTTAAAAGTGATATAAACATATATGAATTATTATTACGAAACAGAGATGAAAATATGAATTACTTAACTTATAATGAGCTTGTCTACAACAAATTGATTAAATACAAAGATTTCAAAATTATTACACTTGATAATAAGTTCAACACTGATATAATATATTATTTTTTAAAAAATGTATACGTACAGTCACCCCTCATATATTTTGTAAAGTTTATTAAATATTTGCTGATAAACGAATTTAATTTTTCCAGGAAAAGATTAAAAGAGGTGGACATTAACGAGAATTTACAATATTTAATAGATAATTTGATTCATATGTATAAATGTAATAAAACTATATATTCAATCACTTGGAGACTTGAAATATATAGAAATCTCACACATTCTGCAATAATCTATAATGTCATGGATAAAATAAAACATTGTAATTTTAACGCGGACGATGTCAATATTAATGTTTATAAATTCTACCACATTTTGAAGAAATTACCCAACAGATTAAAAAGAAATATTTGTTGTAAAGTATATGGTATAACCCTCTCATATATTCCTGAATTTTTTGTAAATAAGACAAAAAGTATTACCATAAAAAATGATATTATTAAAAATGATGAAATTATAGATGATTATGTTGAAGACGATGAATCTATTGATGATGTAAGTCCGTATATAAACAAAATTAATGGTGACATTGAATCAATTGATTATTAAAATAAAATATGCATATAAAATATAAACATGGTTGACATAAAACTATTATCATTGATAGTTTTAACATTTCTTGTCATTTCTTTCTTTGTTCTTTTAATTTTGGTTCTCACAAATGTAATTCATTCATACTCATCTGAAAATGAATTGGAACAGCAATTTATAGATGACGCTACAGCTGCATCTGGTTGGGGAATGAGTACATTCCCTGTTAACACTGAAAGAGGTGAATGTTTACTTTACAACACATTTTCCACAAATAAATTAATTGTTGATTCTTTAACCCCAATTGCAAATCTGGATGAAATTCCACCTGAATTTTCATGTGATGATGGATTTGTAAAAGCATTATCATTGTATGAAAGAGTATGTAGAGCTGACATATGTATAGGATATGATGGGAGACAGTATAGAAATGGTGAATATGAATATTATTATAATGAATGTGGTGATTTAGCTAAATGTCCAAACGGTAGATCGGTTATAATTTTAAATTATTCATCTCCAACTGGTAGAATTGATTTAACCAATTCATACTGCATAAATTCGGATACTGATGGCAATTTTACTGTTGATAGATGCACAACAGAGATAGTTCCAACGTCCACTCAATTTTTAAATATTGATAGTCAAGCATATTTCCGATACCTATTTTTAAGAATAAGAGCACCTGGAACAGTTAGTTGTTTAGCAGTGGTTAATGGACAAATAGGGACATCTGAGTGTCTGGAGTCACCAAATGATGGATGGAATTGGGTACTTATACCACAGACAACCGATTCTAACAATCCCATCATAACATATCCGTCGCAAATAATAGCCCTACCCGAAGGATTTTCACTTTCAGATATTAAAGACATGACTGAAGAGCAATTTAGATATTTTATAAACAATCTCGCAAGTATACAAACAAACTCATTATATCTATATTTGGGTCCATATGCAGCATGTTATCCATGTGAAGGAGGTGCAAATCCAGATCTGTGTAGAGTTCCACCAAATTGTGAAGCAAGCACCGGATTAATCTCAGCATATTCATTCCTTAATGCTGTGTAGCATGTTTATAAGTAAAATATAAACAAGATATAAATAATAGATTATTATTTATTATCTACAATATGCATTATATATCCATATCGTCATCATCATCATTATCAATCTTTTTTTCATACAAACTAGTAATATTATGTTCAGCCACACTATCCCTTGGAATAGATGGTAAATTATTTGCAATGACACTTTTAAAACTCAATGATCTATTACTGTTTCCACTACCACCACCGTTTTCGCCCGCTGAATAGTTGTTTTTAATTTCAATAGGAGTAGAAGTTGCTTTATATATGCTAGATAAGAAGTTGTCTGTTTTAATTCTCAATTCAAACACTTCAATTTTGCTTAACATTGCTGGATCATTATTGTATGAACCCTTTAAAATATTCATTGTATTGTCAAGTGATTTTACCCTTTTTAGAATTTCTGTTTTCCACTCTGGATATTTTATAGATAAACTTATAGATCTATCAATTAATTCATTCAACCATTTAATGGTAGCATCTCTATTTTCTCCCCAAAATGTTCTGCGTAAAGAGTCAATAATGGTGTAATTACTGTAATGTTTATAACGTATATTTAACTTACTACCATTTGGTAAACCTGCAACATAATGCAAATCTTCCAAAAGTTCCGATATTGCTACTGGAATATTCGAATCCATCTCTATTTTATAACGCTATTTTTTATTCATATATAATTCTTTAAATAATATAACATAAATGGAAAGATTAAAATAAATTATTGACAGTGTCAATAATATGGTGGATGTTAATCGATTGTAATTAATCGTTTAACAAATGATAATTATTCAAGAAAAAAGTTGGGATGTATCTATTTTTTAACTCGAAAACTATGCAGCAAATTAACTGTTTTACATCATCGTTTAAACATTTCAAAATACGAATAAATCTGCATATTTCATCAGAAAATGTTAAATTATTCACATCTAGATTGTTGATAATACAGTACGCTTTAGCGCAGTGTGTCAATTTATAATAAATTCTCAATCTCCACATTACATCACATTCATCCTTATTGGCAGAATATTCATTTATTAATTGTTCCACTAAATTCAAAGAATGTTTATTAAAATATCCAATCACACATTTTAATTTATCCAGATCAAAAACAAATCCATTAATCAATAAATGTCTTACAAAATTATTTTTATATCCATCAGTAACATAGAACCTCTCGAATATTTTATAAACATTATCTTTGTTGTACCGAACGTCATTTAATAACAATTTAAAAGCATCATAACCTTCAAAATTTCCAAAAATAAACAAGTAGCTCCTTATACCATTAATTATATCAGTCTTCAACTTATCACTTTTTAACAATATTTTGACCAGTACATTATCGGATTTATTCAGGGCTATATTTAACAAACTATTTCCTTTATTATTTACAATATTGATATCAGCACCTTTTGATATCAATAAATTTACTAGATTGTAATTTATGGCATATCTCAAAAAGGTAGAATGAATTGCATTATATAATGGAGTTTGTCCACTCACGGTTAACGCATTAATATTTATATTGGGATGTGAAAGTAACAATTTTACAACTTTAATATCAAAATCATCTTCACATGAAGATGAGCATGCAAAATGTAATGGTGTCCAACCATTATCAGTTCTTAAATTTACATTTATGAGTGGATGTGACAACAAAGCTTCAAGTATTTTAATGTTAAATGTTACCAATGGTAAATATATTGGAGACCATGCATTTTCACCTCCTTTACATCTTATATTAACGTCCAATTCAGGATTTTTAAGGAAATATAATAATAATTTCGGATTTTTTTTCTTACATTCTTTATGTAAAATAGTATAATTACTGAATGAACAAAAACTCAAAGGGTCTATTAATTTTTTATGAGTTAAATAATATAGTATTTCAAAATTTTTATAAATGTATAAAATTCTATATAAAATATGTTGATCACCGGCTGTTTTTACAATTTTTATCTTACTCAACCTTATCATACTCCTCACTTTAAACATGTCATTCTTTCTACATGAATAAATAAGTGATATCATTAATACGTTTCTTTTCCTAATCTCACATATATGCTTATCTTCTAACTTCAATCTCTCAATTATTTTATTCTTGTACATTTTTGTTTAAAATAAACAAAATATATGATAATTTTCATCAATTATTAATTTGTACTATTTACACCATTTACACAATAAGATGATGATTATTAATATAAAATGAAGGAATGTAATTGTGGGTTGATTCAAATATTCTACAACATATTAACTGTTTTATATCATCATTTACTTTATTAACAATTCTAAAAAATCTTTTAATTTCACTTGATAATTCTCTATCTTCTACTTCATAATCTAGAAGAGAATAGAACTTTGCTGCCAGTGTAGATTTATAATAAATTCTCAACCTCCATAGGATATCACAATATTCTTTATTTTCATTGTATTCATTCACTAAATCTATAATACCATTCTTTGCCCTTACTTTTGAAATAAGTGACATAACCTTGTTCATGTCAAATTCAAATCCATTAATAAGTAAATATGTAACAAAGTTATACACACAATTACCTGTAGTGAAAAATCTATCCAATATACTATAAATTTCATCTTTATTATATCGTCGATCATTCATAATTAAACTAAAAGCTTCAAATCCTCTATATCCATGAAAAATAAAGGAGCTCTTTTTAATATATATATGGTTCAATCTATCGCTTTTAAGAAAAGATTTAATTAATGATATATTACGTCTGTTTAGAACAAAATCTATCAAACTTATACCACTAGGATATAAAATAAGTGGATCAGCTCCATGTGACAATAATATATTTACAAGATTACAAATTTTATTCATATTCTTGGATATCTTGTATGGAATAAAATTTAAAGAAATATGCAAAGAAGTAAATCCTTCCAAGGTTACAGCATTAATATCAAAATTTGTAGAAGTAAGTAAGAGTTTTATAATATTTATATCAAAATTAATGTGACAAACTTTACTACAAGCATAATGTAAATATGTCCAATTTGCAATAGTTTTAAAATTAGGGTCTATATGAGGATGTGATAATAATTTTTTTATTGTATCGTAATTAAAATTTTTAATAGCAACATGTAGAGGTGTGATTTTTTGTCCTTTATTCTTACTTATCACATTAACATTTACTTCTGGAATGCTTAACATGTTATCAATCATCAACGGATTTTTTCTTTTACATTCTATATGTAAAATTGAATACCCGTTAGTTTTCTTGGGGCGGTGTGGATCCAATATTTTCTTCAACACAAAAAATTTCATTATTCTGGGATTTTTGTAATTGTATAAAATATTATATATGTGATGATGTTCTTCTGATTTTGTAATAACCCTAAATTTACATGATTTTAAAGTTTGTACAATTTTGTATATATCTCCATTTTTGCAAGACTGAACAATAGATGTAAAAAATACACTTCTTTCCTTACTTTCACAAATGTACTTATCTTCTGATATTAATCTGTCTATAATTTTATTTTTATATATTACACGGTCTACGTCTAAAAGTTGTGATGATTCTAATTTCTCAGACTGTAAATCTTGCGACATTTTACAATTTTTTTTGTTTAAAATAAACAAAAAATAACATAAATTTTATACTGTTAATAACACAACACAACACAACATTTATTTCCGTAATAAATTTTCATATTTGTCAATTCTATTAAATTATGATGTGTCATATAAAAATCAGATATATGTGAATTATTTAATCTATATACTTTACAACATAATATCTGTTTTAAATCATCATGTAATTTACCAAAAATATTAGCAAACCTGTAAAAATTTTTAAAATTCTCACGATTAAAATTAAAATTATTATTATTATTTACCATATCGGTTACAACATCAGTCGCTAAATAATATAATTTAGCAGATAATGTTTCTTTTATATTTATTTCTAATTTCCACTTAATGTAAAAATGTTCTCTATTACTTTTGTATTTAGATGTCAATACAGGAATAGACTGTCTCAATAATTTATGTAGACGAGATACTTTTTTATCCTCAAAATCAAAATTATTGATTAATAAAAATTTAATGAATCGATCTGTAATATTTCCTAATATCTTGAAAGTGCCTAATAAAGTATAAATACTATCCTTAAAAAATCTTACGTCTTTTACAATCAAGTTTAAAATATCATACTTTATATGAACACCAGAAAAGAATGGTTTTTTATTTATGAACACATTAGCATAATTATTATTTTTCAGAATGAGCTTAGCAATATGAATATTATTTTTATAATATGCAATATCTAACAGATGGTAACCATATTCATATGTAATATTGGTGTCAGCATTATGTTTTAGTAATAACTTAACAGTATTGTACATATTACGATAACATGCAACATATAAAGAAGTGTAATTATGTATATTTTTAATATTAACGTTTACAGACGGATGTGACAATAACATCTTGACAGCTCTAACATTTCCTACAAAACATGAGTAATATAAGGGAGTGCTACTCTCAGAAGTATTCTGAATATTTACATCTATTGATTGATCACTTAAGAAATAATGCAGTACTTTTGAATTTCTTTTAATACATTCTTTGTGTAGCAGCGTATCTCCATCATTTGTGAAATGTAAGGGTTTAATGATTCCTTGTTGTACTAAATATACTAATATGTTATAATGTTTATATTTATAAAGTAATTGATACAGTAAACTATGATTTAAAAATTTATCTATTTCGGAGTTAAGAGATAATAATTGTTTAAGTTTAAACATATCGCCTTTTTTACAGCAATGTGTAATATTTGTTACTATATCATCTACATCTACATTTTTATCTACATATTTTCTGCCACTTTCTAATTTCAAATTCTCTATTATTTTGTTTTTGAACATTTTATTAAAAAAATTTTATGAAATTGTGCAAATTTTATCCTTTCGTTTGCTGTTTATCCACTATCCAATCTGACATAACAATACAAAATTTTTAATAAAAATGGATCAGAAGGAAATAGATGGGTTAGACGACTCTCACTACATGAATATGTCAACAGTAGTGAAAACAGGTTTGTATCATACAAAATCTGGATATCCTTATTTTTATAAACAATTTGCAGATGATAGAGAGCGCGAAATATTATCACATATATACATCCATGACACAGATATTACAGTGCCCATCATTAAATTTGGTACATGTGGAGTATATATGGAAGTGGGACAACTTATAAATGTAGAAACAGAAGATATAATTTACAACAAAATAAAAGTACTTGAGAGATTACATAAAATAGATGTTTATCACAATGATTTGGGAGTATTTAATTGGTTATTGTATAAGGACAGTGTCAGATTAATTGATTTTGGATCATCATTTTTCACTAATGATGAAGAGTGGCTACAACTGCTGTATGAGAATATACATCTCAATGATAATATTGTAATAACATCAAAGCAGGATGCTTTAAACTTTGAAATGTCTGAATTTATTGCAGGTTATAAATAATATAAATGATTTAAATAAAAAACATAATTTATTTTATGAATAAATTGACAAGCTTAAAATTTTATATGTTTTTAATAAAATAGAGATGAGTTTGGGGAGTAACAATTTGCAAGTGAATACAGGTGTGTGGAACATTGCTTTGAACAATCAAACACCCAAAGCGAAAGCAAAGCCAAGACAGAAAAAGGATGTGGTGTACAAAAATCCACAATTTGCAGCAGCAGCAGAATTAATAGGTGATGGATTTTGGAGAGAAAAATTCTATGAAGCGGGGAAAGGTAAGTTTCCAACTGGATTTATGTACAATAATGGTATGTTGACACATAAAAAGAAGAAGACTAGTGTTCAACTATATGGTGATCATTATCAGCTTATAAACAGTTATATTAAATTCGTGAAGGAAAATGGGAATATTTATTCACCTGCTGACATGGAGGTGAACAGACAACATACAGAGATGGTATCTAATTATTCATTCACCCAAGATACATGGAAGGACATATCTGTTTGTAAAAGTAAAAGAATAATATACATTAGGGATTATGTAGATTGTAAATATTCACATTTATCACTACAAATAAGAGACGAATTGTACACATTAATTAATACATGTTATGAGGTAGGTGTTTTGCTTCCTGTAGACATAGAATACGTAAATAATGAAATAGTAAACATAGTGGGTATAACAGCTAATGAAAAGGGTGTACATATTTTGCGAAATATCAGAATACCTAATGCGAAAATACCAAGTAAAACATCAACAAAACCAATTCAATGGAGACATTACAGTAATTGTGAAAAAATTATAAATAAAATGTTGGAAGCAGAGTATGTCCCCTTATTCAAGAAACAGAAAACGGGTAAGAATTCCTCAATCTTAAGCACTGATAGCACTATTGATTCAGATGATGAAAGCTATGCAGAGACACCAGTGATGTGACGAATAGTCGTTAATTTTTTTATCATAGATAGAAAGAAAAAATTTATCCTTTAAAGGATTATAAATTATACAAAAGACAAAGATAAATATAAGATAGATGTGTGGAATATTTTTGATAATTAATTACAACGATGGGGATATTAACCCAAATGACTATATTGAAAGTTTGGAAAAATTGAGACCGAGAGGACCTGATAGTCAAAGATGTTTGATAGATGGCAAATGTTTTATTGGATTTACGAGGTTAGCAATTATGGATTTATCCAAGTCGGCAACGCAACCATTTAAAATAATGAAGGAAAATAAGGCCATATATTCTATCACTAATGGTGAAATATATAATTATAAGAACTTAAGGGATATGTACAATATAAAGATGCAGACAGAATGTGATTGTGAAGTAATTGCTCCATTATATGAAAAAATAGGATTTGAGAATATGTTGAAGGAATTGGATGCTGAGTTTGCAACTATTATAGTGGATAATTTATCCAATAAAGTATATGCTGGAAGGGATAGATTTGGAGTAAGATCTCTATTTTATGGTTATTCCACATCCAAGAAAATAATTGGATTTGCTTCTGAAGCAAAAGCACTTCATGATATCATGGAGGTGATTTTACCCATCATTCCCAATATGTATTATGAAATTGATTTAAATGATGATTTCAGTGATACACTGAAAAAATATGAATATTATAATGTTGATAATATTAAAATATGTGAAAAAGTGAAAAATCATGAAGAGAATATAAATGATTTATTGACATCAGCAGTGAAGAAAAGAATTGTAAGTGACAGACCTATTGGATTCTTATTATCAGGTGGATTAGACTCTAGTTTAATAGTATCTATTGCCTCCACGTTTATAGATATTGATAAAATAGTCTGTTTTACAATTGGAATTGAGGGTAGTCCCGATGTTGAAGCAGCAAAAAGGGTGGTTGAATACTTGGGGATTAAAAATCACCATATAGTAAATTTTACAATTGAAGATGGATTAAATGCGTTGGAAGAAGTGATTAAAGTGACAGAAACATATGATACAACAACTGTGAGAGCGTCAACTCCACAATATTTATTAGCGTCGTATATTAAAGAAAAAACAGATATAAGGGTTGTTTTAAGTGGTGAAGGATCAGATGAAATTTATGGTGGTTATAGATATTTTAGGGACGCTCCCAGTTTTCACGAATTTGATAAAGAAAGGAGGAGATTAATAACAGATTTGTATATGTTTGACAATTTAAGAACGGATAGGACAGTTGCTTCAAATGGAATAGAAGTTAGAGCACCATTTTTAGATTTTGAACACGTCAATTATTTAATGTCCGTAAATTCTGAATTATTAATGTCATCCAAATCATGTATAGAGAAAAAATTATTAAGAGATTCTTTTAAGGGATATTTACCAACGGATGTGTTATACAGATCGAAAGAAGCATTTTCTGATGCCGTTTCATCAAAAGATATAAATTGGTATAAATCGGTGGGAAATAAAGCAGAGAGTCTTATTACAGATGATGAATTTAAGACAGAAGAATATGAACATAATCAACCTATGACTAAAGAGGCTCTATACTATAGAAGAATATTTGACAAAATTTATCCGGGAAGGGATAAATTAATTGAGTATTATTGGTTACCAAAATTTCAGAAAGAAATAGTGCATGATCCATCTGCCACTATTTTGGATTGTTATTAAATAATATTAAATCAATGATTTGATATATTATAATTGTAGTTTATTTTTATCTGTGGTTGATTACAACTTGTTTAATATAATATAAATTTCACTTGTCTATTATTTATTTTTCTTGCTGAGCCATTAGAGAATGTCGTGTTTTTTGCAACTTTCCTGGATATTTTTTAATTTCTTAAATTAAAAAAACTACTTAAAAAAATTTTTTCTATATAAAAGATGGAATTTTTAATCAATGTAAAAATTCTTTTATTATTTAACTGTGTAATTATTTGCAACATCATCATAATAGATGAAACAATGGATAGACATTATATTTTCTTAAAAATGTACAGATGTATCATTTACAATAAAGACAACAATGATAATAATAATAGTGACATCAATGAAGATATTAACGATATTAATGATAATATAAACGATAATATAAACGATAATATAAATAATAATATTTATTGTGATGAATATATTAATAATGAAAATATTGACTATATTATGTTAATAATATTAATGCTGATAATATTGAGAATACTAATATTATTAATGACATCATCAATGTTTTTAATATTGATGACACTAATAGTATTGATGATATCAATAATATTATTTGTATTGACAGTAATATCGATAATAAATAACATATATTGAAAAATAAGATTAAACATAATTATTACTATTTTCGATAAATTAATTGTGAATAAATAATTATTATCATATTTATTTTTCAACTGCAAGAATGAAATACTGATTAAAAATAATGAAAAATATATACGTTTAAATTGTTTCGAATTATTATCAATTGGATCTGTACAAAAATATTTCTTATATATGTGGTTATATTTTATAGGTTCGATAAAATATAAATTATCATAATAATTATTGAATATTTTAATATTATTAACTATAAGGATTGTTAGAAATTTAATATAGAAACGAAGCTTTAGATGAATTAAATAATTTATAATTTTTTCAATTACCCAAAAGTATTATTGATTCAGTACATTTAAATATATAAAAAAAATATATAAAAAAAATATATAATAATTATGATGATCTCTAATTTATTTCAACCATTTATGAAAGATTCATCGAATGTTGTGACGAATGTAAAAAAAATTTTAGTTATTTTTTTCCACTTAAGGTTATGACATATATTAATAGATACTGTATCGCAACAGCATATAAATGAATTATTTTGTAAACGTATGTTAACAGGTCTATCCTTATAATGAAATCTCAAATAAAGTATTTTGGGAGCCCCCATTCACAATATAGTAAATTTTACAATTGAAGATGGATTAAATGCTCTGGAAAGAGTAGTAAAAGTACAGAAACATATGACATAACTACTATAATAGCATCAATACTCATTGATAAAATATATTAATGAAAAAACAAATATAAGGATTGTTTTAAGTGGTGAAGAATCAGATGAAATTTATGGTAAATATAAATATTTCAGAGATACTCCCAGTTTTTACGAATTCGATAAAGAAAGGAGATTAATAACAGATTTGTATATGTTTTACAATTTAAGAACAGATAGGACAGTTCCTTCAAATGGAATAGAAGTTAGAGCACCATTTTAGATTTTGAACATGTTAATTATTTAATGTCTGTAAATTCTGAATTATTAATGTCATCCAAATCATGTATAGAGAAAAAATTATTAAGAGATTTTTTTAAGGGATATTTACCAGCGGATGTGTTATACAGATCGAAAGAAGCATTTTCTGATGCTGTTTTATCAAAAGATGTAAATTGGTATAAATCAGTGGAAATAAAGCAGAGAGTCTTATTATAGATGATGAATTTAAGACAGAAAAAATATGAATATAATCAACCGATGAGTAAAGAGGCATTGTACTATAGAAGAATATTTGACAAATTTTATCCGGAAAAGAATAAATTAATTGAATATTATTGGCTACCAAAATTTCAAAAAGAAATTATCCATGATCCATGATCCATCTGCCACAATTTTGAATTGCTATTAAGTAATATTAAATCAATGATTTGATATATTATTATTGTAATTTATTTTTATCTGTGGTTGATTACAACCTGTTTACATTTAAAATAACATAATAAATTAAATATTTTTTGAGTGGAATTATGATAGTAATGATGATATATAATAATTTGAATCTGTAACAGAATTACTACTTGTCGCATTGTAAAAGGAAACATTACTTGGTAATGGTTTATTCCCCATACATGTAGTGTAACACATCATATATAAATTGAACATTCCAGTATATGTTATATTATTGTTTCCATTAGTTATGAATATCGAATTATTTAAAAATATAGCAGATACATATATCGAAACGCTTAAATTAGCTCTCGTGCCAGTATTGCCGGTACATCTGTATAATCCTGAAAATATATATCTTCCAATATCACCCTCCGGCATTAAATTTATCATATTTGATGTTGTGCTTGAAATGCTTGAAGTACATTCTATTATATTGCAATACATCTCAGTAACACCTGTAGTAACACTTATAACAGATAAGTTTGTGGTCAATTTATTTATATTAATATTTATATAATCAGCATTATCCATATGAAAAACATCTGGTACACTAGAACAGTTAAAATATTTACATGTTATGTATAACGTAGATGAAGTTTGTATATTAAATAAACTATCATTTACAGTTAAATTTGTATTATCAAAACTTTCAATATTCAGATATAGTTTACAATTATTAATCAAAAATAAATAGTTCATGGAGATATTACTTTTGTTATTTATAATATAAACTATATGCATGTAAGAAACTACACCATTTCCCATATTGAAGAATGTTCCAATACTTGATGGTAAATACAAATTATTTATATTTATATTGATGTTTAAATAGGAAAGATATCCAGTTCCAATTGCACTTATCAATTGTGAACATTCAATATTCAATGTATCTATGTTAATGGTTATATATGGATTTATATTGCTATAGGTTACAAAAGAGCTGATGTTTCCCTCTATCTTATATATATTTAATTTAGTAGAAGTGGAATTAATAGGCACTAAGAAATTATCTGAACTACCACAATATATATATTCTATGTTTGCCACTATCACTCCTATATCAGTATATCCAAAAAAAACTGAACATTTGTTATACACATATATATAATTTATATTTATAAGATTATAATTACATACGGAAAAAAGATAACCACTAGAGGTTAAATTTTTTAGAATTAAATTGTTGATATTCACAGTATTTGATGTATTATCTGTTGAAGTTTTATTTGATATAAATATACCTAATAAATCATTAGAATCTATATAAAGATTATTTATAATAAATATACTATTACATGAATAAACTACTATTGGCAAATTCCCACTTGTAAAAGTTTTACATACGAAATCAATTGTGTTACATGATAACATCATATTTAATGTTAGAACATGCATTAATCCATAATAATAAGGATCACCTGTTGGTTTATTATTATTGTTAACGATTGTGTTCATACTAATCACATTAGATGATATGTATAAATTCGTATTCCCTCTAGTATTAGTATTTGTTTTTCCATAACAACTAATTAATAAGTGTGATCCATTATTTGTATTTATATATGAATTTATTATATTTGTTTTTATATTAAAGTAATTTTGTATAGAACTTAAATTTGTCGGAACATAATCATCTGTTATTATTTTTATCAACATCATTTCCCTACTTCCAGAAACTGTCAGATGCGGTAAATATACATTTATCACATTACATTCTACATCTACATTGGGTGACAGCGACCTAATTACATACAGATTATTATTTAGAGTAATAGTGTTAGCATTATATATCTCCAATGTATCAAATTTGATATTATAAGATCTTTTACCTGTCCCAATATTTATTAATGAATATGTATTTCCACTCGAGCTCAATATGGTGTTCATTGATGCATATAAACCTTCTATATTAGTTATTGGCTTAACTGGACCGATATATCCACTTGGGCCGGTTGGTCCGTAAGTTGTATTATTCCCTATATCAAATAGTGTAAAACCATTAACCGAGTTAAACTGACCATATCCGAGGATGTTGAAAGTTTTTGCATTTATTCCATCATAAAATAAGGATGATGTCCCATCATTATTTATCACTGCACCTTCTTCAAAATACCAATTTACATAGTCTCTATATAAATTGGAATCCACTAACCCAAAATCATATATGCCTGGTCGCACATAAACTGTAAAATATTCATTTGCTGCACCTGCAGCAGTTTCAGCCGCGTTAGCTGCGGCTACTAATGTTTTGAAAGAATAAATATAACTTTCCACTTGCGCAGTTGAATCATTACCATATATTGGATCAACAAATACTGAATTATTGTATAAGAAGTTTCCGGCACTTCCTGTTTCCCCTTTTTGACCTGTTGCTCCATTATTTCCAGTTGGTCCAATATCACCTGTATCTCCTTTTATGCCTGTTGTACCCATTTCACCGGTATTACCTTGTATACCTGTTGGACCTTGTAACCCAGTATTACCTTGTACACCTGTTGGACCTTGTAAACCAGTATTACCTTGTACACCTGTTAGACCCTGCAATCCAGTACTACCTTGTATACCTGTTGGACCTTGCAATCCAGTTGGACCTTGCAATCCAGTAGGACCTTGCAATCCAGTATTACCTTGTACACCTGTTGGACCTTGTATACCTGTTGATCCATTTACACCCGTTGCTCCTCTTATTCCAGTGTCACCTATGAAACCTGTATCTCCTTTCAATCCTGTTACTCCTTGCATACCAGTATTTCCTTGCGATCCAGTACTTCCTTTCATTCCAGTGTTACCTTGCAAACCAGTTGAACCATTCAATCCAGTTGGTCCAGTAAAACCAAAACCTGTATATCCTCTTACTCCAGTTGGTCCAGTCATACCTTGAGGGCCAATGTATCCCCTCTCACCTGTACTTCCTTTTTCACCACGTAAACCTGTAGTACCTTCCAGACCAGTGCTTCCTTTCTCACCTGTATTTCCCTGCAATCCTGTATATCCTTGTGAACCAGTTGGACCATCCAATCCAGTAGGTCCAATAAATCCTGTAACACCTCGAAAACCTGTGTATCCTCTTTCACCAGTAACTCCTCTCTCGCCTGTGTCACCTTTTATCCCAGTTAATCCATTAGACCCTGTAAAACCTTGAATACCTGTAGGACCCCTCTCCCCAGTATCTCCTATATCACCCTTTACACCTGTAAATCCTTGTGTACCAGTATTACCTTGAGGTCCGGTTTCCCCCTTCAACCCTGTTGAACCATCTCCCCTTAAACCAGTTGGTCCGTCAGCACCTGTATCACCTTTAAATCCCATTGGACCCTGTGAACCAGTATCACCCTTTAATCCAGTTTGACCTTGTTGTCCAGTTTCCCCTCTCATTCCAGTTAAGCTATTTCCGTTCAAGCCGGTTGAACCCTGTGGACCAGTATCACCTTTTGAACCCATTATACCTCGCGCACCTGTATCCCCCTTCAAACCTGTTGAGCTGTCACCTTTTAAACCAGTTGCCCCCTGTAAACCAGTATCACCCTTTAAACCAGTGTCACCTTGCAAACCTGTTACTCCATGTAAACCAGTATCACCTCTTAAGCCAGTTGCACCTTGTAAACCAGTATCACCTCTTAAGCCAGTTGCACCTTGTAAACCAGTATCACCTTTTAAACCGGTTGTACCTTGTAAGCCAGTTGGGCCATGTGAACCAGTGTCACCTTTTAAACCAGTTGTCCCTTGTAAACCGGTATCACCTTTATCTCCAGTATAACCTTGCATACCTGTCGGACCAGTAGCCCCTTGTTCACCTGTGTTACCTTGTAAACCAGTCATACCCTGTAAACCAGTAATCCCTTGTGTACCTGTGTCACCATGTAAACCATTAGAACCTGTATACCCTTTTGTACCTGTGTTACCTTGTAAACCAGTGGGTCCATTAGAACCCGTATCCCCCTTTGTACCTGTGTTACCTTGTAAACCAGTGGGTCCATTAGAACCCGTATCCCCTTTTGTGCCTGTGTTCCCTTGCATACCTGTTGTACCTTGTTTTCCAGTGTCGCCCTTAAAACCAGTGGAACCATTGGAGCCTGTAGATCCCTGAGGACCTGTGCTACCTTGTAATCCAGTCTCTCCCTTTATACCGGTTGAACTGCTAGAACCTGTTGCACCTTTTTCACCTTTTTCACCTGTTGGTCCAGTAAAACTAATCCCAGAATCGCCTTTTTCACCAGTTGCTCCCGTAAAACCAAAACCTGTTGCTCCCGTAAAACCAAACCCAGGGTCTCCTTTTTCGCCAGTTGCTCCCGTAAAACCAAACCCAGGGTCTCCTTTTTCGCCAGTTGCTCCCGTAAAACCAAAACCTGGATCGCCTTTTTCACCCGTTGCCCCAGTAAAACCAAATCCAGGATTACCTTTTTCGCCAGTTGCTCCCGTAAAACCAAAACCTGGATCGCCTCTTTCACCAGTTGGTCCCGTAAAACCAAATCCGAAATCTCCTTTTTCACCAGTTGGTCCCGTAAAACCAAATCCAGAATCTCCTTTTTCACCTGTCACACCAATAGGTCCAGTTGGACCTATCATACACCCCCCCCCCCCGACCCTGTACAGGTATGCGATAAACCATTACAACAAGGTAACAAACACCTACTTTCCTCAAAGAAATGTGGTTTACCAATATATATTCCGTACATGTTTTAATGATTATAAAAATAAATTTTACATGTTTCTAAATTGTTTACGATTATTTATTTTTCTCACTGAGCCGTTGAATAATATTGTATTTATGATGCATTTCATGGGTATTTTTAATTTCTTAAATTAAAAAAAACTACTTAAAAAAAATTCTTTCATATAAAACATGGAATTTTTTTTATTATTTGACAATATAATTATTTGTAGAATTATCATAATAGATGAAACAACAGGTAAATATTATGTTTTCACAAAATTATTCAGATTTGACATTTCAAATAAAAACAATATTGATATCGATAACAGTGACATAGACAGCAATAACAGTATCAATAATAACAATAGTAATGATAGCAACAGTGATGTTGATAACATTAGCAACATCAATAATAATATAAATAATAATATCTATTACGATAAATATGTTAATAACGACAATACTGATTATATTATGCTAATAATATTGATGTTGATAATATTGAGAATATTAACATTATTAATGACATCATCAATGTTGGTAATATTGATAGTGATAATAGTATTGGCGATATCAATAATATTATTTATATTGACAGTAATGTCGATGATAAATAATATTTGTTGAAAAAAATTCAACACATTTATCGCAAGTTTTGATAAATCAATTGTGAATAAATAATTATTATTATAGTTATATTTAACTGTAAAAATGAATAACATAAGTTTGAATTATTTCGAATCACCACCAATTAAATCTTAATAAAACATCTCGTATATTTCTATAAAATAAATTTTTATCTACTAAGTGTAATGACAATAAAAAAATAATAATGATATAAATGATTTTAATGTTAGTGACAGTGCTAACGATAATAATAATAATAATGTCAATTGTGACGATGACAATAGTAATATTACAGATGTTAATATGTTATTATTAAAAATGATTATGACATTATTAATAATGTTAATAACATCGACAACGACGATATTGAGGGTACAATTAACATTATCGGCGATATTTATTATAATAATTATAAAATTGACAATAAAAACTTTTACCAGTTTTTAATGTCCTTTAGAAAACGATATCTGGTTAATTTATTATTAATCCAGTCAAATAAGTAAAATAGTGTATATCTTTATCTGAAGGATAGGGAATTTTGCTACATTTTTATCCAACCATGATAATAAAATGTTGAACACGACGATGAAAATATACATGATTCATCTTTAAATTGTCACCATAATTTACTGGATAAATTGGGTAAATGTTGTGTAAATTATAATAAAGCTTTTTCAATTTGCCATAATTTAACATATATAAGTGTGTAGATAAAAAACTTCATCCATCAAGTTGTACAAGATTTATTGAACATCATTTTGATTATATGGAAAAAAAATTTTAAATGGCGGAATAGTATTTTTAGTTATTTTTTCCACTTAAGGTTATAACATATATTAATAGATACTGACTTACTGGTTTTTCAAAACACATTATATTTTTTAATTTAAAAAATAAAAAAAGTGATTAAATTAAACTTTTCATATAAAAAATGGGGTTCTTTATATTCAATATTAAAAACTGTGTAGAAATTACAATATGCAAAAATATTATCAATAATAATGATATTACTAATATTGGTAATAATAATATCAATGGTGATAACAATAGTAGTGATGACATCAGTAATAGTAATATTATAGATGTTAATATATTAATATTAACAATGATCTTGATATTACTAATAATGATGATTATAACATTGTTAATAGAAACTCTTGTCTGTTTTTAGTGTTTCTATAAAATAATATCTAATTAATTTGTTAATAATCCAGTTAAGTCAGTAGGAAAATAGAGAATTTTTGTTATATTTTATCCAACCACGATAATAAAATGTTGAATATGACAACAAAAATATACATGGTTCATCTTTAAATATCACCATAATTATATACGACTAACATATTTAAATGTTTTAGATATTTAGTATATGAATTCGAGACGAAATATAACTTATTACATTAATATATAAATAATTCACTAATAACCACGATTTGCAAAATATTATTTTTAATCATTTATCCTGTTTAAGGTTAATTTATCTTTATGAGTTAACTTTAAACGTGTAATATCCCGAATAAGATATGAATAAATTATTAAGTTGATATATTTAATAGAAAATATGAGAAGAATTGATGAGATAATGAACAGAATATGTATATGTGATATCCATCGTTAAATGTTTATTTATTTAAATATTTATTTATTTATATATTCCTTAAAAGGATATCGTATTTCTATTATTCTTCCAAATATTTTTTTTTAATTTAAAGAATTTTCATCAATTAGATTCAAAAGTAAATAAAGATATAAATATAATAGACACAATACCACCAGAATGTATTTATCTATTTATACTAAAAATAACAATCACATTAAAACTCATAATTGTACAATTTTCGAATTTTTTATCAAAAGTATGCTCTTATCTGAATTATACAATCTTGAATTTATACTGATAATGACAATATCATTGATTTTATGTATATTGGTGAAGTATTAATTGAAAAAAAAATCAAAATTTTTTTTCCATTAGTATAATTAGCCCCAAAAAGAAATATGTAATATTTACTTGCAATATTTTTACAGTCAATACAATAAACATAACATTTATAAAACATCAATTGATGACAATAATATTAATAATATTATTGACAGATATAACTACTATTTTCAGAATATTTTTTTAATTTAAAATATTAAAAAAATTCTTTAAAAAAATATTATATATATAAAATGGGAATTTATATAAATATAAATTTTTATCTGTTAAATATAATAGTAAAAGAAAATAATAATATTAAAGATGATGCTGGCGTTAGCGATAATGATATAGATAACTCTAATAGAGACAATATTAATGTCAACGGTGATAATAGTAATAATGACAGTGGTAATAATATTACAGATGTTAATATATTATTATTAACAATGATCATAACATTACTAATAATGTTAATAACGTCGACAACGACGATATTGATGATACAAATAACATTACTAGTAATACTGATAATAATGATAATAATGATCATAACATTGATAATAGAAACTCTTGACAGTTTTTAGTGTTCCACCATAAAACAGTATATAATTAATTTGTTAATAATTCAGTTAAATCAGTAGAAAATAGTGTATTTCTTTATTTGAAGGATAGAGAATTTTCGCTACTTTTTTCCGACCATGATAATAATATATTGAATATAAACAACAAAAAATATACACGATTCATCTTTAAGTTATCATTAATCTAAAATTTTCTATACAATTATATATGACTAACATATTTAAATACTTTAGATAGATGTTTTAACACCTAAAAAAATAATCGGAGGTTTCTCATACTTTCGATTATTTACATCAATATATGAATAATTTGCCAATGACCACAATTTGCAAAATATCGTTTTTAATCATTTTACATCTTTAAGGTTAAAATATTTTATGAGATAACTTTAAACAGGAAATATATTGATTACAATCATAAATATAATTATTGTCATAATAATTATTTTGTCTGTTTTGATAATTATTTTACAGCGTGTCAGATAAACAAAAAAATATTTTTTTTTACAAATATAAAATGAATGACATTATATGCATTCGTAAAAGACCTATTAAATCATCCACTACAATAATTATCTATATATTCACGGTTTATATGGTTCTCATTGTGAGATGAAAATATATAAATGTTATTAATAATTTTTAATTTCATTATTTTAGATATAATTTTTTAAATTAAAAAATTTGCTTAAAAAAATTTTTTCTTTATTGGGACGTGATAATTTTCTTTTTTGTAACAGAGAATTTTCTATTAAATTGTAAAATTGTTCATAATACTGACAGTGCTGACAGTATTGATATAATAGAATTTTTAATTAGTGCTACATATGTTCGTTTAGATGTTAACAGTAATAATATTGATAGTGATACAGAAGGTAGCGATGATATAGAAATTACCGATGATATAGAAGCTAATGATGATATATATATAATGTTGATAATATAGATAATAACGATAATAATGAAAATATGCTGATATTATTGATAATATTGATAACCTTGTTGATAATGGTAAAATCAATAACACCAACGATGTTGACAATATTAATGATACTGATAACATTGATAATATTTCTGACGACTGTAATAACATTAATAATAGAAAATTTCTGTTAATTTGTTGATAAATGAAGATAATCGAGCATATCTAGATATAAATGTTCCGCTAATCCATAATGTATAAAATATTATTTTGAATCATATTTTCTCTTTAAGGTTAAAAATTTTATTATGAAGTGAAATTTAATATGTGTGTATGCGATAAACCATTACAACGGGGTGACAAACATTTATTTTCCTCAAGAAAATGCGGTTTTACCAATATATAAATATTAAATGTTTACAAATTATTTAGTCAACTCGGAAAGAGGAAGTTTATAGTCCAATCACAACAATTTTGAATTGTCATCGAGTAATATTAAATCAATGATTTGATATATTATTGCAGTTTATAGATATACATAATAATAGACGTAATACCAATCAGATCTGCATTGTTTGCTATGTTTATTCTAAATGTAGCGTTAGCATTTGCCGCAAAATAATATTTAAAAGTATATTCATTTGTGGTTATAATGTTAGAACCAGATGAATTTGTAAAAAATGAATGAAACTGTCTAACCGTACCAGAATGGTTGATTATATTAGTTGTCTCCAAATTTATAGAAAAATTGGTATCGTTAACATTGTTATCATGAATTTTGTTATACATCATAGTAGCATCTAGTGCATAAATACCAGGACCTGATATTGTAAATACAGTATTAGAATATGTAATTCCCACATTGCTTACAAACAAACCATTAAAATCAACATAAGTACTAACACTATTAGGTAAAAGCAATCCTAGATATGATGCTACTGAAACATTAGTTCCAGCAGGTCCTGGAAGACCTTGTTGACCAGTGTTACCCTGTACTCCAGTAGCCCCGATAGAACCGGTGTCACCTTTTAAACCAGTGGGTCCAACAGAACCAGTATCACCTTTTAATCCAGTATCTCCTTTTAAACCGGTTGGTCCAATATATCCTGTTAAACTAATTGATCCAGTCACTCCTCTTTCACCTGTGGGACCTGTACAACAGTATGATAAATTATCGCGGTAAGTTGTCAAACATCCACATTTTCCAAGATAATATAGTTTACCTATATGTACACCGTACATCTTTTAATTATCATGAAAACATGTGATGTAAAATGGTCATAAATTATATTAATGTCAATATTTACAAAAATAATCATTTATTACATCTTATTTTAGCGTCGGTGATGGTCATAAATTATATTAATGTCAATATTTACAAAAATAATCATTTATTACATCTTATTTTAGCGTCGGTGATGGTAAATATTTTTCATATAAAAGGTACTTATAATGTTATTACATGGTGAGATATTATATGATACCTCTAAAATATCTCATAAAAGGGAAAAAAATTTATTGATAGTGCTCAATAAAACTCCAAGAACCTGCAGATTATATGAGTTAATAAATAATAAATATACATTGAGAAAGTTGCCCACATATTTTGAATTTATTGACAAACTATCTAATGTTAAAGTAAAGTATACAAACGGATTAATTGATATTTGTGACATTCAAAAATGTAATAAGTGTGATAAGTGTAATAAATGTGGTAAATGTAACAAATGTGATAAATGTGATAAATGTAATAAATGTGGTAAATGTAACGAATGTAACGAATGTAATGACGAATGTTGTTGTATCATTCCATATCCTGTCGGAATAACCGGATACACTGGCCCAGCTGGAAAGGTCGGTGAAACAGGTCCGGGGGGTGGAGCTACTGGAGTAACAGGTATGACTGGACCCATTGGTCAAACAGGTATGATTGGTTCCACTGGAGAAAGGGGACCAACTGGTTTAATGGGTAATACAGGTGAAGAGGGTCCAACTGGTTTAAAAGGAGATACAGGGTTAAAAGGTTTAAAAGGAGATACTGGTGTAACAGGTTTAAAAGGTGACACTGGTCCAATTGGTTCAACTGGCAATAAGGGGCCTACTGGGTTAAAGGGAGACACTGGATCAATGGGTATTAAAGGAGACACTGGGGAAAGAGGAAGTACAGGTATTGGGTACACTGGAATGACGGGATTAATGGGTAATACTGGACCAACGGGATTAAACGGTCATACAGGTCCCGCTGGGAATGTGGGAGCAACTGGCTCAATGGGCAATACAGGTGAAAGAGGACCAATTGGACATACGGGAGCAATTGGTTTTACTGGAGAAAGAGGTCCCACTGGATTAGAAGGAGATACTGGACCGACTGGCCAAAAAGGTGATACAGGTGAAAAAGGTGTTACAGGTTACACTGGACCAATGGGTTTAAAAGGTGACACGGGTGCGACCGGCTTTAAAGGAGAAACTGGAGCGGATGGTAAAAGTTATACTGGAGCAACAGGTTCAATGGGCATGACGGGTCCCACTGGATTAAAGGGCGATACTGGTTTAACCGGCCAAAAAGGTGATACCGGAATGCAAGGCGTAAAAGGAGACACCGGAGCTATAGGTTTAAAGGGAGACACGGGTCCAACAGGAATGATTGGTAATACTGGAGAAAAGGGATCAACCGGTAGTAGAGGTGCAACAGGATTAAAGGGTGATACCGGTGCTACTGGATTACAAGGTGACACTGGAATACAAGGTTTACAAGGTGATACTGGTGCAGCTGGTAGTACTGGGAATATAGGTGCTACAGGTGAAAGAGGATATATGGGTCCAACCGGTTTAAGAGGTGACACGGGTGATACAGGTGAAAAAGGTAGCACTGGAGTAACAGGTTCGAAGGGTGACGACGGAGCAACAGGTGTAAAAGGTGACACCGGGTCCACTGGTCCAAAAGGTGACATAGGATTCACCGGTATTATGGGTAGCACAGGTCAAGATGGATTCACGGGTATGAAAGGTGATACTGGACCAACGGGATCGAAGGGTGATAATGGAGCTACAGGTAATAAAGGTGACACTGGAATAGCGGGAGAAAAAGGAAATACTGGATCACAAGGTAACACGGGTTTAGCAGGAGCAACAGGAGAAAGAGGAGCAACTGGCAGTGATGGTGTCACGGGGGAGAGAGGTAACACTGGACCAACAGGTGAAAATGGAGATACTGGGGCGACCGGCTTAAAGGGTGACACTGGATTAAAGGGAGAGAAAGGTGATACTGGATTGGAAGGTCCCACCGGTATAATGGGTTCAACAGGAGAAAGGGGTGTTACTGGCAGTATTGGTGCAACAGGTTCAACGGGTGATAAGGGTGATACAGGTGCAAAGGGAGACACCGGTGAAATGGGTACAACAGGATTAAAGGGAGATACTGGAGATATCGGTGAACGTGGTCCAACCGGAATTAAAGGAGACAAAGGTGATACTGGACCATTGGGATACACCGGAAGAGATGGTCATACTGGCTCAACAGGTGAAAAGGGAGATACGGGACCAACTGGTTTAATGGGTCATACTGGACAAAAAGGTGATACAGGTGAAAGAGGATTTACAGGACCATCTAATGGAACTACCGGTGAAATGGGCCCAACTGGCAGAATAGGTGAAAAAGGAGACACTGGTACTACTGGAACAAAAGGTGACACAGGATATACAGGTGAAAAAGGTGACAAAGGAGATACTGGTTCACAGGGTGATAAAGGAGCAACGGGTGAAAGAGGATATACAGGTGTGACGGGTGAAAGGGGTGATACAGGTGAAAGAGGATTAAAAGGAGACACTGGTAATATTGGCAGCACTGGGGATATCGGTGCAACGGGTATAAGAGGTGACACAGGACCCACTGGAATAATAGGATATACTGGTGATCAAGGTGCAACAGGTTTAAAGGGTGATACTGGACCCACGGGAATAATGGGATTTACTGGATCAACTGGATTAAGAGGAGATACTGGGTTCACAGGTGAAAGAGGAGAAAAGGGAGACACTGGAGTTGGAGGTGTAACTGGTGTTAAAGGTGATACTGGCAGACAAGGGGATACTGGAGCAACAGGTCAAAAGGGAGATCCTGGTTCAACTGGAATGACTGGACCAAGAGGTGCTACCGGTGAAAAAGGAGACAGTATAACTGGTGAAAGAGGGGATACGGGTGTAATAGGAGAAAAAGGAGATACAGGACCAACCGGTTCACAAGGTGATAGGGGGCTGACAGGTCCAAAAGGCGATAGAGGAGACACTGGTGTGAAAGGAGATACGGGATCCACAGGTGAAAGAGGAGATAGGGGGTTAACTGGTCCGACAGGTGAAAGGGGTGATACAGGTGTGAAAGGTGATACGGGAGACACCGGTTCACGTGGAGATACTGGAATGATGGGCTTAAGGGGCGATACTGGACCCACAGGCGAAAAAGGAGAAACTGGAATTTATGGAGATACAGGTGAAAGGGGTGAAAGAGGTGCTACCGGTGCTATGGGACCAACCGGATTAATGGGGGATACTGGACCCACCGGTCTAATGGGATATACTGGAATGAGGGGTGACACTGGAGAGACAGGTGAAAAAGGTAATACTGGTCCAACCGGAATAGAAGGAGAAAAGGGTGACACAGGAATAAAAGGTGATACAGGATTTACTGGAAGTGATGGGGAACAGGGATCAACAGGATTAAAAGGAGAAACAGGTGACGTGGGGGCAACTGGTTTAAAGGGAGACACAGGATTGAAAGGAGATATCGGTCCAACAGGCTTAAAAGGTGATACTGGTTTCACAGGTGAAAAGGGTGACACGGGAGGTATCGGGGCTACTGGGTTCACAGGTGAAAGAGGTGACACTGGAGCTGCTGGTTCAACCGGAGTGATGGGTAACACAGGACCAACCGGTTTGATGGGTCACACTGGAGCAATGGGTGACACCGGTCAAACAGGAGAAAAAGGTGATACGGGACCAACGGGTTTAAGAGGAGATACTGGGTCAACGGGTGTGGCTGGAGACACTGGTCCAACAGGATTTAAAGGCGATACTGGAGCAACAGGTTTAATGGGAAATACTGGACCCACCGGTGAAAAAGGAGATGACGGAAGTACCGGACCTACTGGTTTGAAAGGAGATACTGGAGTAACAGGTTTAAGAGGTGACACTGGACCAATTGGTTTAAGAGGTGATACGGGTCCAACAGGTGAAAGAGGGGATACTGGAAGAATTGGAGATACAGGTGAAAAAGGCGAAAGAGGTGACACTGGATCAACAGGATTGATGGGGAATACCGGCCCAACCGGTTTAATGGGTCACACTGGTATAAAGGGAGATACCGGAGCTACAGGTGATAAAGGGGATACAGGGTTAAAAGGAGACACTGGATCAACTGGCATTGATGGTGACACGGGGTCGACAGGTAACAATGGCGACACTGGTCCAACCGGTCTAATGGGGAGCACTGGTGTAATGGGTCCAACTGGATCGATGGGGAATACAGGTGCTACTGGATTAAAGGGTGGCACAGGATTTACGGGATTGGCAGGGGATACAGGTGCGGCAGGTACAACTGGATATACAGGTGAAATGGGTCCGACTGGTGTGCAGGGTAATACGGGTATGGCTGGAATAAAAGGTGACACTGGTTCTACAGGTGAAAAAGGAATGATTGGAAATACTGGACCGACCGGTATCAATGGTGATACAGGATTCACTGGTATGAAGGGTGAAACTGGCGTGACGGGATTAAAGGGTGATACGGGATCACCCGGTGTAATGGGAGACACTGGAATGACTGGTATGATAGGATATACAGGTCCAACAGGTTTGAAAGGCGACATGGGTGCAACAGGTATGATTGGATATACCGGCATAACAGGTATAAAGGGAGATACTGGATCAACGGGAATAACAGGTGATAAAGGCGCAACGGGTATGATGGGAATGACAGGAGTAACGGGTATTATGGGAAATACAGGAATGACTGGGCTAAAAGGTGAGACGGGACCAATGGGTGTGACGGGAAATACTGGACCAACCGGCCAGAAAGGTGATGCGGGAGCAACTGGTATGATGGGATATACGGGTCCAACAGGTTTAAGGGGTGATACGGGAACGACAGGTATCCAAGGTAAAACTGGAGAGATGGGATACACCGGTCCATTAATAGCTAATGTTGGAAATTCTGTGTATGTTGATGCAGTATATGGTAAAACAGTTGGAGAAGTAGAAAATTTTGTTGGACCTTATTCTGATCTAAATGATGCCGCAACTGCCGCATCATCTGCAGCTGGACCTAATAAAATAATTACCGTATATGTTAGACCAGGATCATATTCTACAAATCAAACTATATCAAGAGATTATATAAATTGGTATTTTGAAGAAGGATCCGTTGTCAATTATACTGGGACAACTACATTATTTGATATAACAACAAATGGTTATGATATTAGAGGTTATGGCGTGTTTCAAAGTATTTCTGGTAGTTCAATATTTAGTATAGGTGTTAGTACAAATAATTATAACATAGAAGGTAAAAGTGCTACGATCTCACCCACAGCATTCACACAAAATACTTATGTTGTAAATGTAAATAATGGAACTGGAAAGATTAGTATTAAATTTGAAACGATTTCTCTCACAACTGAATCGATTATAAACACAACATCTGATAATTCGTTTGCGGCGATAAATATATTATCTCCTAATGTTGAAGTTAATGTTAATAATATATTAATTTATTTACCTAACACTACAGTTACAACTGGAAGGTTTGTATCGTTAAATATAAGCTTACCATCATCTCCGAGTGGTAATTCAGTAATAGTTAACAGTAATATAATTTCTCTTGTAATAAAATCATTTAATTCTACGTTGGGTGGAACTGTAAATACTGGTGTTACACCATCTACAACATGTTATTTAATAACCACATTAATAGTTGGATTATCTAATCTACCTGTAACAATTAATTGTAGTTTGATATATTTGTTAACAAACGATATAACTCCCAATACCACAACAGGTCATGAGGTATATGCTTTAGCCTGTTATATGTCAATCGTTAATATCAATGTAAATTCTATATTTTTAATATTTTCGCAAAACGACTTAAATCCAACTATTAATTTTGATACTGTGCTTACACCAATAGCTGTTCCAACTATTAGAAGTACATCAGTTTATTCTTGTTCTTTAATTATGAGGCTATGTTATGCAAATGTAAATGTTAATTTGATTTATTTGAATGGAAGTACTCTAGAAAACCTGCTCAGGTTATTTTGTGTTTATTTTGTTAATACAAATGTTAACCTAACATGTTGCAGTATTATATTCCCCTTGTCAAAAAACAGTAGTACAATGCGTACAGTCATAGCGTCCGTAGGTAATAAATATACAATTCTGAATATAGATTCGGTTTACACTAATATATATTCTGTTGTTAGCTCAACATCAAATATTATAATAAGTATAAACACTAATTGTTCTTTATCAGTAAATTTAGTGAGTTTCACGTACTCCACTATCGATAGCAATACAATATATGTTGTAAATCCGATTGGTTTTCCAGTGAGTGTTAGAATTAACACGCTTATAGCAATATTCCCCGACAATTCCTCTGCCGGAAATAAAACATGTGTGTATTCAAACACTGGGCAAAAGTACATATCAATAAATAACTTAAGCATGACTGGAAAATGTAATGCAATGTATTTGTCAGGAACAACCTATGTAACTTTAAATAATTTAAATATGACTGGATTGTGTTCTGGAATAACATGTCTGTTAAATAATCAAATATACATTGGTACTATAACAAAAACTACTAATGATACTGCAGGTGTATTTATTACAGTAACTGGATCTAGTGCCACAGTATACGCATATATTAATATAATTGTTAATCTTACATCACCAATATTAAGTTGTACAGACGGTATGGTATATCTAGATATTACAAAAATTAATATACAGACACATACAACATCCACAACATATTTTACGCTTAATAGTGGAACACTTCTCGCAAATATAGGAGTGTTGTCTCCATTAGGGAATAATAGTAATATAGTTTATTTTGATATTCCCTATGGAACATCTATTATTAATATATATTCAATAGCTTTTTCATCTAGCATTAGTATTGGTACATTATACAGATCAGCAGTAACAACTATTCCATCATATGGTGTCTTAAATTTATATCATATTAATATATCATGTGTTGATTTGATTTTGGCTGATACAAGTATTACCTCGGCTACAATATTGAGTTCTTTGGAATTGAACATTCACACGTGTTATATTGTAAAAAGTGCACTAACCAGAATAATATACTGTGATTGTGCAAGGATGTACATAACTTTTATAAATGTGCGTATATACATGAATACATCAGTAAGTGTTATATATGTAACATCAAATGATGATACACTTTCACCATTAGTAACCGTTACAACAGATTACTTTGATGGTAATTGTATATTTGCAGAAATTGACATGTTGAGGGGGGTATTTTTTTCATATGCACTTTACTGTAGAAGTACAATATCATTTAAAATATCATTTGGTGCTACATATATGAACGCGGCTAATGATAATAAATATTTTATTTCTGGAAATTATAGATCGGGTAGTGAAAATATACAAATGGTTACATCTACTACAAATCTTACTGTTCCTCTTGTAATTTCAAATTTATCATTATATGCAGGTACCAATAATATTACTAGCACTAATTCTGGAACAGTTATTAGAGCCTATAATTTGAGCGTTTTAAACCAATCTATGAGTAACACTACCCTTATGCCTTCACTTGGAACAATTATCCCAAATGCTCCTGTAATTTAGATTTTATAAAAAATGTTGGAGAATAGAATCAGGTATCGAAAATGAAAATTTCAAGACTATTCCAATTAACCATTTTCCAATAAAATTAGTATCGAAAAATATCTTGAAAATACTAGACTTAGTCTAATATTTTTGAGGAACATTAAATATCATAGTCGAATTAAATCTTTCTTCAAATTTAACATTACTATTTTCTCAGGATATTTTATACTTAATAGTAAAAACTGTGTTATGATTTTTTATACACATCAATAATGACGTTAATAATAATAAAATCAATGTTATCAACAAAAGTGATGATAATAATAATAATAAAAATGATGTTAATATATTAATATTATTAATGATATATGGCGCCTCTGATTATTTCCAAGGTGCGTGCAAATAATAAAAGCAAAATATGAAATTTTAAAATTTTATTATTTTGATATAAAACTTCCTGAAATTTTTAATAGAAAGAATTTGAGCGTTTAACCACGTTTCTACCACATCATTCAAAAAATGTTGGAGAGGTTAAATATATATATGAATATCAACCATAATAAGAACATTAGCGAAAATGAATATCTGAAAATGTTTGACTATTATCTAGTAAACGACTCTCTATTTCTAATAAAAATATTAAAAAATAAAAACAATGAACATGATTACGGTTATGAATGTCATATAATAAAAATATATTTGAAATTTAAAAAGGTGATAAACGATTTCAAGGCTGATTTTGCATATTACGGTGATATCGATGAATCTATGATACAAATCGTAAATAATATTGTATGTTTACACAGTTTTACGAAATCTACATACACACCTATATGTCATTTGAATAATATTGATTTAGATAAACTAGATGTAAGTCTTCACTGTTTTAGTGAGCCATTTTTAGGCTATCCAGTTATATTCTTTAATTATAAGTATAAGACGTATTGTATTTATTACAATCAAGGTAAAAGAGATGTTCATATAGTGAATACATCTGATATAACTGATGATAATACAATATATTATGAGAATTGTCATGGAATGTTTTCTATTTTTCAAATTCCTTCGTTTTATATACATGATGAATTTTTGATTCTGATAAGTGAAATGACATGTGGAACCACCAAATTAATTGTTAATTTGGAAACAAAAGAAATATATCCTGAATGTTTGAGTTCATTAACTCGCAAAGAAATTATTACAAATATGGATGTAATTAATTTCAGGTACTATAATGTCTATAACAAAGATAAGGAAAAGAATACATTAATCAAAGAAAGCAATATTAAAGATTATCTCAACACAAACGTAAACATCTCAGATATAAAATATTTTAAATATATGAATAATATTTTTTGTATTGTAATAAACAAAGTTGACAATACAGTTAACATATACATTGATATTTTAACAAAATACAATTTTATACAACCGATTAATGAAGATGAGTCAGACGATTATGACATTTTGGGTACTACGAACAATAATTATAAAATTCCAAGAAAAATTTTATTAGAGAGAAGCGAATTATTTAAAAATTTATACAAAGACATGGGAATTAAGGGTGAAGCAAATAAATTTATATCTGATAATTATGAGGGAATTGATGCCTATATGGAATATATAACAACGGGTAAGATTTCCGATGATACTATTGTAAATCTGTACAGGATATGTAATTATATAGAAGATGTTGATTTAAATCATATTGCTAATATCATTATGATGACATCATGTTTTGAAAATATGGATTTACTTTTCAAATGTCTGATAGAGCTGTACGACAGTCCATATAAATTACAATATTATAATTTATTTGCCTATCTTATGAATAAATTTGATGAAGATGAAATAGAAAAGAAAATATTTGAGTATGAGGGCTCATCTGTTCATAATTCATTATATGACATGTTTATAGAGCATTTTAATGTAACATATGATTTAGAAAATTCCACAGGTCCCTTAAGCACCTTGTTAAAGGCTGTTATTCGAAAATATAAATAATTTTTAATTAACATTCAATGAATGTTAAGTAACATATTCAACTTTTTAATTTCATTTTAAAATATTTACTTTTTTTGTGCATAGCAATAGTTTTCATTCTATTTTTTTGAGCCTTATTCATATTTTACAAAAGATTTTTTTTTTAATTTTTACATTCTTATCAATATGTTATTTATTAGTCCAAAAGAACAATTTTATCATCGTCGGTAGAAGATGTACACTCATTGGAAATGACATTTGCTTCTCTTCTAAAAATCAAAGTAGCGGCAATATTGACTGCAATTACAGCAGGAAAAAGATATTTGTGTCTCAGCATGTAGGCCGTGGTTAATATTGAAACAAAAGATCCTTTAATATTATGATTCATTTTAATGTGTGCCAATTCGCGATATATATCTTGGTCAGTATGATCCTTCTCCAAACAAACAGTAGGTGTTGTTCCAGGGAAATATGCACCTCTATTACCATATGTTTTTGATTCGTAAAAGATAACATTTTCTTTAATTCCGATTGACTTGGCTTTTCTGTTTAATTCCTCTTGTTTTTCAAATGGGAATTTATTATCTTTGTACACCATTTGTACACATTGGTTAATTGTATAATCAACTCCAAAAGCCAATACAAGGCTTGTTGAGGTATTATATAAAAATCTTCTCAAATTTGCGTTCATGTTAAATAGCTGTGTGAATGTCTTCGTATAAAAGGATTTTTTTTAGAAAATTTTTTAATTAGAAATTCATATTGAATACATGATACACGGTTGTACAGTGTCTCGAAAAGATGCTAAATTTTGTTCAATATAGTGTACTGTATACAGATGGGTAAAAACTAATTTATTTTTTTATTTTGTGAACATTGTACATGCAAGCTTTAAAAATGTTAAAAATGTGTATATCATTAATATACACTGATTTGAGTAAGGAATTTTTATTCAAAAAAACATTTATTTTTATAACACAATATAATATTCATTGTTGAAATTTTTATAATTCACTTACATATGCATTGTATGTATCACCGTTTATAACATTATTAATATTTTCGTTTTTTTTATCATTGAAAACATGTACGAACTATTAATTGGTAAGTCACATGTTTTTGGTGGATGTGGAAGAATCCCATGTTGTAATGAATCAGAAAATAGTACAAATGATAAAAGGCTAGTTATTATTGATCCGGATATCATTTAAAATATTAACGGTTTTTAATAATAAAATTGTAATACAATTTTATGTATATTCATTTTCAGTAGCCATTATAATATGTGGTCCTACCACATCCATAACCATAAGATCTGTTATTATTAGATCTGCCATCACTGAATAAGTTACCACCGATACTACAATTACTACTAAATTTTGCATTATTGAATAATATGTCTGAACAAAAATTATTATCAAGACCACAACTTACAACTTGCTTTTTTTTACCACATTTATTATTTTTAATACTACAACACCCGCTTGTACCAAGTCCATATGAATTTCCAGAGGTATATGGATCATAAAATTTATATAAACCGCATGGATCACTTGAACATAAACTAGTATCAACACATTTCTTACTTCCACATTTGGTAACTTTACGTTTACAGCAAGATTTATAATTATAACCAACATCGTCGCTATCACTGCTGCTACTATCAACATATTTTTTACATCCGCGTTTACCAATTTTACTCTTACATTTATAACTACTGCTAGAACTAACACTGACATATTTATTTTTTCCAGATGGTGCTTCTTCTACAGGAACATCCGCTGGTGGATTAAATAATAACCATCTATCTTTTATCTCTTTATGCTGTGGATCTTCTAATCTGCTATAGTCGCAGACAGTTTCATAAGGTAATAATGGTAAAAGCTCATACAATATATCGTAATTATCAAATAAACCGTCAAAATATAATATGTTATCTTTGTTGATATATTTTACAATGTGTTTATAGGAATTTGTATCCAAACATGTAATATTAACAAATTTAATGTAATTATATACTTCTTCGTCTGTATATTTTATATTATTATTACCTGATGTGAAATTATTATGCATTTCAACCATTTTACTGTCTACCAACTCATCTAACTTAGCATCTGGATACACATCCAAAATATCTTTAACAAGAGGTATATCAGATGACATTTATATATATATATAATTTTATAAAAATTTTTACTATCAACAATTTGTGTCTCCCTTTAAATTTACAATTTACCATGTGTAAAACCATATTTTCCGATAAAATGAATAGCTTTCTTTTAGTTTAACATAAATGTTTGATATTTTATCACGGTCTGATGAAAGAGTTTCATATGATGATTTACTTATATAATCATCATCTATTTTAGAAAAAAATTCCAATTCATCTTCATATTTATCATAATCAATATCTGACTTGCTCTTAATTTTCATCTCTTCTATTCTTACTAGTTCATCTTTACATTTTTTTAATGTGTGATATATATCATCTTTCACAAATGATTTAAGATTTTCATCACTCTTTTTTAATACATCAATCCATTCTCTCAAACCTTTATTTATATCCTCAACATAAATTAAAGCCTCATCTTCCGTTAAATGATTACTTTCTATATATTCTTTAGTATAAGATCCAGATGTATTCCAAATCCAATAATTACAAGCTGTGATATCCTTTATTTTATCTTCCATCTCTGATACTTCTGATAATAATTTCAAATCCTCCTCATTATTTACTTCAATGTCAAGTTCAGATAACAGCTCCAATAAGTCATTTTTACCTTCATCCCTCCATTGATTGATAATAGTTGCAATATTGCTATTACAACCCTTATCAGGATGATATTTTAACATCAATTTCTTATATATAGGAGTTATAACGGAGCTATTATTTTTAGAATAATCCTTAAAATCATCTTTGTTTAACATCTTATCAATTTGACATTTGCTTGTGGTTTTATTTAGTTCTGACAATCTGTTACAGAATTTTACAATGTAGTTGTCCTTTACACAATTTATATATTTCAAATGAGCTGTCAGATACTCATGTTTGACTTTTAGATTATCCATGAATAATTTATATGTTTAAATACTAAAAAAATTTTAATTTATAAATTAATTTTATGCTGGATTTCATACCCGTATAATAATTGATTTAACATTAAACTGTAGGATACTCTGGTTCTTATTTACATTCGTTCAAAATTAAAATTAGTCAATTTATCATAAGATTGTAAGATACTCTGATTATTATTTACATTTATTAAAAATTAAAATTAGTTGATTTATCATAAGACGGTAAGATACCCTGGTCCTTGTTCACATTTAATCAAAATTAAAATTGCTTGATTTATCATAAAATAGTAAGATACTCTGGTCCTTGTTTACATTTATTAAAAATTAAAATTAGTTAATTTATCATAAGATGGTAAGATACTCTGATTATTATTTACATTTATTAAAAATTAAACCAGTTGATTTAACATGTGATAATAAGATATCCAACCTCTTATTTATTTTTATTGACGCTAAATGCCAGTAATTCTTGTTTATTTTCGTTAATCCAAAATTATTTAATTTAACATGAGATGATAAGATAATCCATCCTTTTCCCATCTCCATTGTAAAATTAAAATTATTTAACCTATAAGATGTATTAGGATACTCATATAAATAATTATAAAACCGTTTGGATGTGTCGGAATTTTCCGATTATATCCGTGACTATATAACTTGATACTATATACTTATACTATTGTCGTCATATTAAATATTGATATAATTACCTCTTATTTAACATTTCCAACTCAACAATTTATAATGTAAATGTATGTAGCAAATTAAAATTTCTAGTATAATGTTTTACCAAATCATCAATTGGTGAATTATCAACATCAAATAATCCTGCTTCTCTACCCATAAGATTGGTTCTAATTTCATTTCCCATATCCATTAAATTTAATCCGTCCATATCCTGTTCATTATTTGTAATACTTCCCTCGTATAAATCATTATTATTATCAGTTATTATATTTGAGATAATTGCTTCGTCGAAACTGATTAAATCTTCAAACATATTTAAATTCACATTTTCTTCTGAATTTGTTTCATTGGTAAGAATTTCGTCAAAACTAATTAAATCAGCAAATGTATGACTGTTTGTATTTTCCACAGAATGTAGATCAACTGTAACTATCTCATCAAAACTGATTAAATCAGCAAACGTATTATTTTCGATTATGTTCGATTCTAAAATTTCTTCAAAATTATCTGATATTGTTTCTGAATAATTTATATCTGATTCCACATCGGACATTGGTGTACTATTACTTATTTCATCAAGTGGAATGGGTATATCCATGATGTTTATATTTATGTTTGAATTTATTTCTGTATCTGAATCACTGTTTGTCATGTCACCGAGAAAATTAAATTTATTTTTATCACTTTCTGAATCTGAATCAGTACTGCTTACACCGTCACAATTATTTGGTTTATCATTTTTTACATATATGATATCTACAACATCTGCTAATTCATCGTGACTATCAGAATCAGAAAATTCAGTACATAATTCTTCATCAAAGCTAATCAAATCTGCTATTTCAGAATTATTATCAGGTACGGGAGTTGCAATTTCATCATCAAATCCATGGAAGTCAGCAGGAAACCCATAATACTTTGTATTATTATATTCTTCATATACATCATTTTTATTTTCATATGTATTATCATGGATGAATGGAATACGAATTGGTACTGAAATTTCAACTACATCGTTCAAACAATTTTTGAGTTCACATTCAGTAACTGATTTAACTATTGGGATTGATTCATCAATGAGTTCTGTTTTAAACTTATTTAAAAATTTATCAAGATTAGACACCTTGTTAACTGTTCGTGCGGGAATAAATGGTTTAATTGTTTGTATTGATCTGACAGTGGTTTCAGATCCAAATTCATTTAAAAATCTGTTAATATTGGAGACGTTTGAAACTTTGCTAACTTTTTGTGCTGACATACATGGTTCAACAACTTGAGTTGATGTTGAAATTGTTTCAATAGTGGATGTAGATTTGAGCTCCCCTGACACGCTGTCACATATTGGTTCTGAAATAAATGTTTTTTGTGTGTCGAACGATTTAATTACTGGTTTGGCTAAATTAACTGATTTAATTGGATTGGCCAATCTGATTGGTTCTACATCTATAATAGTTTTTGGGATAAATGGTTTAGCAGATTTAGTTAATATAGGTACATTAGATGTTTTTGGATTATTGATCAAAACTTTGCTCATAATAACATCTGATCCTATTGGTACAAGTGGAGTTTCTTTTTTAATAACATTATTAGGACGTTTGAACATATTTGATTCTAAAACTGAATCTTTGAATGATATGGTACGTCCATTATGAACAAATGTTGCTATAGGATTGAACTTTTTATCATTAATGGGTGTATGAACTGATTTGGAAGAATTAACAATATTCGATTTGGTAATAATTGGTTTGTAACTATAAATAGGATCATCTGCAAATGGAATATATCTCTTAACTGGCTTAGAAGAAATCACTGATGGTGCTTTCGATCCAAAGTATGACACAAAAGGTTTTGAAGATACGTCATTTGCGTTCAAACGGGTATAATTACATTCACCTTCATCATCTGATTCTTCTTTAACGATACTACCCTTAGCCTTTCTTGCTTTTCCAAATGTCAAGAATTTCACTCTCTTAGTTAATCTTTTTGGAGGAAATGCCACTACATCATCTGTAATATTATTGATGGATCTGATTACATCTTCAGTTATTTCTTTTGATGGTTTTTCATTGTATTCACTTGGGATTGGAATACCATTAACAATTGAAATAATTTGATTTTTTTCAGTCTCTTTCATTCCATCAACTGGTGGCAAGTACATGACATTTGGTACTGTTGGAATATGCTTAGATCTCTTGAAAATCTTCCTTGGAGCGACTTTTTCCCTTTTGTTAGCTGTGGCGTATAAAGTCTCTTCAGCATACTCATCACCAAGAAGAACATTAATATAAATACTAATTGATTGATTTTTTACATATCCCAAGAAATTTCTGTAAATATCAATTGTATTTTTATTTAAACCGTTACGATTTAAAGCCTCCCCACCCTCCACATTTTCCACATCATCTACCCAGTCTCTGTCATAACCTTCCAAGGTTGGTGTTAAATTGAACTTAGTCTGGAACATCAAGAATTTCTTAAACCAATATATCTCGTCTGTGTTAATTTCTTCCCATTTGCTGATATATTCTTCAACAGACGATTTCATTGAATTTACTATTCTCTCAAGTTCACTGTAAGCATGGTCACACCATTGAGCACTGCCGATGGATCTGTTTTTCCTTGTGTATTGGAAGAGATATTGTTCAAAATAAGTTGGGAACTTTCTGACAACTATCTCTTCATCAATAATAACAACTTCACTATCGGTGGCAGCTGTGGCTTTAATATTTTTGCTGCCAGGTTTTCTTCCTCTTCTCTTCTCATTCTCTCCTTCTTCACCGATGAGATCTCTTGGTTCTGGATCTCCCAATCTTATGAGGGGCACTTGAACTTCATTATCTTCGTCATTTTGCCCAAGAATGACTGCACCATTGGTAGTAGTCTCAACAATGGATTCAACAATAAGGGCTGTTTGTACATTATTTTCACCTTCATCACCTTGCCCAAGGATGATTGCATCGCTGGTATTTATATTATTTGTCTCTTCAGCGATTTCGACAATAGGGGCTTTTCTTTTGGTTTTTCTACCTTTCTTATTTTCTGATCCTTCAGGTCGTCCCCTCCCTCTCTTCATACTCTCCCTCTCCAATTCCATTAACCTGTCTGACTCTGCCTCTACAGCCATTTGGGCGGTCTCGACATAATTAATAAGGAATAAGAAATCTTCCAATGCAGATGAACTGACAGCATCCTTCTTCTTTCTCCCCCGTCTTTCCCTCTTTTGTCCAATAGTTTCGGGTACTTCAACACCTCCAATTGTGAAAATAGGTGTTGGTCTGGGTTCGTAGCCAGGAATTATCATATCATCTAAATGGAAAAGCTCTTTATCTAACTCACTTAACATTGATTTCTTGAGCTTCTTGGGAATCTTCACACCATATTCTTTCTTGATCATAAATTGTCTGTAAAGACGATCGCGGTACTTAAGTACGTTTTGAATTGTACATTCTTCCCGATGGCGGTACATTTCCAAGAGTAACTCCAATGCTTTTCTTAATATCTTCCTTTCTTTCTCATACATCTCTTCAACAACAAGGTCCCACTTAAAGGTGTTTAGCCTGCTAAGGTCTTCCATGCTGAATCCGTAGATACACTTGATTAGGGTCTTTGATTTAATGAGTTTCTCCATCTTGCTCGATATCTCTTCTTTTTTAGCGCTTTTTTAGCTTATGATGATTTACAAAAATTTATAAAATTTTTTCGCGCGTACTTTTTTTAAATTCCAGAAATTCAAAAATTTTTTTTCAATTTTAAAAAAAATTTTTTGAATAAATAGATTGATACAATGACATATTTGAATGCTGTTGTTGATAACCATGAAAAATTGGACAATTAACAGACGATGGAATGTGGTATTAATTATGATGTAAATGATTATGAATATTCGAGATAACATTATACTGAATAACATGTTGAGAATGAAGTGTTGAATCTAGATATCTTATGGATATCTAGTATAACATATGTATGTTTGATAGATTTTATACATGTTAAAAGAAAAGGACTGTTGTCGATAATTTGATAAAATTTTATATTTGTATAGATTTTGATGGTATAAATAATTTCATAAAATATTATTTTTAATATTTATTTATTACTGGTAGTCAAAAATAAAAATATGAAAAAAATATATATTATACTAATCCCTGGAAGAATTTTTGTTATTAATATTTTTGGTGTATAAGATTGTAAACATTTATATTATATTATTAAATCAAATAATTAGTTTATACATATCTATTTCTAAACAAACAGACTAAATTTTTGAATTGTGTATTTTTCCATTTATGAAATATTTTTTACTGTGTAAATTATACAATACTATTTTTGACCATTTTGTTAATTATTGTTAAAAACCACTGTATTTTTAGATTAATTAAATTTTAAATATTTTATTATATATAAAAAATTAATTTATATATAGAATATACAAATATTAAAAATGTCTAAAATTAACAATGTATTGATTCTAGCTGATATTAATATTTAAAAATAAATATGTTATTATTGAGACGATTTGGTTTAATTATATTAATTTCAATATATCATTTGTAAATTAAAGACTGTTTATTTCATTGATTACAATAACATCTGAATTAGAATATTTGCTATACTGATTGTATGTATTATATCAAATATTAAAATATTATTATATACATAACATCTTCAAAACAAACAATTATAATTTGAATAATGGATAAATTATCTATTATATAATAGTATATTGGGTGATTTTGTTTACAATTATTTTCTTTCTATTTTATAATATTATGGTTAAATCATTGTATTTTTAGATCAATTAATTTTTAAATATTTTATTATATATAAAAAATAAAATTATATAATAAATATATAAACATTTAAAATATCTAAAATTAACAATATATTAATTCTTGGTGACATTAACACTTAAAATAGGAGACATTATTATTTAGATACTTTGACTTAAGCATGTTAATTATAATTAATTATCTATAAATTTAAGACTGTTTATTTCATTGAATGTATTAGTTATTAAATTAGAATGTTTTCTATATCGATTGTATGTAATATAATGAATATCAAAATATTATGATATACATAATATCTTCAAAACAAACAATTATAATTTGACCAATGGATAATTTATCCATTAAATAAGATAAATCTGGGGATAATTTGTTTATAACAGATTTGTATAATTATACAATACTATAATTGAAACCATTGTGTTTTTAGTTTAATTAAATTTTAAATATTTTATTATATATAAAAAATTAATTTATATAAAGAATATATAAACAATTAAATGTTTAAAATTATCAATATATTGATTCTAGGTAAGAGTGATAATTAAAAACAAATATGCTATTATTGAGACGATTTGGATTAATCATAACTATTCTAATATATCAATTATATTTTTAAGACTGTTTATTTCATTGAATATATTAGTCGTTAAATTAGAATGTTTGCTATATCAACTGTATATAATATAGTGAATATTATAATATTTTGATATACATAACATCTTCAAAACAAACAATTGTAATTTGATTAATAGATAAATTATCTATTATATAAGGTAAATCTAAGATATTTTGTCTTATAACAAATTTGTATGTTCATATAATACTATAGTTAAAATCATTGTATTTTTAGATTAATTAATTTTTAAATATTTTATTATATATAAAAAAATTAATTTATATAAAGAATATACAGATATAAATAAATGTATAAAATTATCAATGTATTGATTTTAAATAAGAGTGATAATTAAAATCAAATGTATTATTATTGAGACGATTTGGTTTAATAATATTGATCCTAATATGTCAGTGGTAAAATTAAGACTGTTTATTTCATTGAATGTATTAGCTATTAAATTAGAATGTTCTCTATATCGGTTATATATAATATAACAAATATTAAAATGTTATTATAAACATAACATCTTCAAAATAAACAAATATAATTTGAATAATAGATATTTTATCTATTATATAAGATAAATCTAAGGTAATTTGTCTTATAATAGATTTGTATATTCATATAATACTATAGTTAAAATTATTGTATTTTTAGATTAATTAATTTTTAAATTATTTATTATATATAAAAAATTAATTTATATAAAGAATATACAAAATAAATTAAATGTAAAAAATTACCAATGTATTTATTCTAACTGATAGTGATATTAAAAAAACAAATATATTATTGTGGCGTTTTGGTTTAATCATACTGATCCTAATATATCGATTGTAAATTTAAGACTGTTTATTCCATTGAATAAATTAGATATTAAATTAGAATGTTTGTTATATCAATTGTATATAGTATAACAAATATCATAATATTTTGATATACATAACATCTTCAAAACAAACAGTTATATTTTGACTAATGAATAAATTATTCATTATATAAGATTGATTTAGTTTAATTTAATTTACATTGAATTTATTCATTTTATAGTAATATATTTCAAATCATTGTATTTTATATTAATTAATTTTTAAATTATTTATTATATATAAAAAATTAAATTATATAAAGAATATACAGATAATATTAAATATCTAAAATGATCAATATATTGATTACACTTGATAGTGATAATTAAAAACAAATATACTATTATTGTGGCGTTTTGGTTTAATCATACTGATCCTAATATATCGATTGTAAATTTAAGACTGTTTATTCCATTGAATAAATTAGATATTAAATTAGAATGTTTGTTATATCAATTGTATATAGTATAACAAATATTAAAATATTATTATAAACATAACATCTTCAAAACAAACAGTTATATTTTGACTAATGAATAATTTATTCATTATATAAGATTGATTTAGTTTAGTTTAATTTACATTGAATTTATTCATTTTACAGTAATATATTTCAAATCATTGTATTTTTAGATTAATTAATTTTTAAATATTTTATTATATATAAAAAATAAAATTATATAAAAAATATACAAATAATTTAAAATATTAAAAATTAACAATATATTGATTCTAGTTGATAATGATAATTAAAAACAAATATACTATTATTGATACGATTTGGTTTAATCATACTGATTCTAATCTATCGATTGTAAATTTAAGACTGTTTATTTCATTAAACATGATAATCAATAAATTGGAATATTGATTATATCAGTTTCATATAGTGTTGTAAATATTAAAATACTATGATATACATAACATCTTCAAAACAAACAGTTATAAATTGATTAATGAATAATTTATACATTATATAAGATTGGTTTAGAGCAATTTAATTTATAAAGAATTTATTCATTTTATAATACTATAATTCAAAACATTGTATTTTTAGATTAATTAATTTTTAAATTATTTATTATATATAAAAAATTAAATTATATAAAGAATATACAAATAATTAAAATGTTTAAAATAACAATGTATTAAATCCTGACAATATTATTGCTTAAAAGTAAAAGTACTATTATCTGAATGGTTTAATTTAAACATACAAGTTATAGTAAATTATTTGTAAATTTAAGACTGTTTATTTCATTGAATATATTAACCTTCAAGTTAGAATAATCATCATATTGGTAACATATAATGCATTAAATATTCTATTTTGTGATAAATAGAATATTATTGAAACAAACAATTATAATTTGATTAATGAATAATTTATTCATTATATAAGATCATATTGGTATATTTTTAATCTATGGCAAATTTATTCATTTTGTAGTAATATAATTAAAATCATTGTATTTTTAGATTAATTAAATTTTAAATTATTTATTATATATAAAAAAATAAATTATATAAAGAATATACAAATAATTTGAATGTATAAATTAGCAATGTATTAATTCACTATGTTATAATTATTTAAAAATAAAAACATTGATATTTAGATGCTTTGGTTTAAATATACTAATTATATAGAATTATTTATAATTTTAAGACTGTTTATTTTTTTGAATGTAATAACTCTTAAATTAGAATATCTAACATGTTAATAATATATAGTGTGTTGGATATTTTAATTTTATAATAAATATAACATTATTGAAATAAACAGTTATATTTTGTTTAATAGATAATTTATCTATTTACTACCAAATCTTGAAATTTTGTTCTGTTCCAAAATGTCATAAGACTTTCTCATGTAAAAAGTACAATTATTGAACTCCTAAAACTTGAGTGTATGCACATTGGTTTTTATCATATACAAGTTATTTTCGGTAGTTAGCATCTTATATGTGAATTTTTTAGGTTGTTTATAACATATTTTACAGTCATGGAAAGGACACATTTTCATCATAACCCGAATATCTCACGTTTACCTTTATGATAAACATTATGAAATTTTACATCATTTGAATGGATTCTTAGTGTAATTCACTACATTTTTAAATACCTGGCATTTTCCAGGTGCTTTTGAGAACTGTCAAAATGGTGAAAATAATGTCATGAAGATAATGTAAGTATGTCTTAAAAGTAACCAATTTTGTACTTTCTACGTTTTTATATTTTATACGTAGAATCGCAGACGAAAAATATTACATTATATATTTGCTTTTTATAGCTCATTTTACCGTCATGAAAGGGACACATTTTCATCATATGTTTAACATCTCACGTTTTACCTTTATGGTGAACACCATGATTTTTTACATCACTTGAAAGGGTCCCTAAGTGCTATTCACCACACCCTTAAATCTCCAGGATTTTCCAGGATTTTTTGAGAACTATCAAAAATGGTAAAAAATTGCATCATGAAGACGGTGTGGACGTGTCTTAAAAGTGTCCAATTTTACACTTTCTGTATATACATACAAGAAATTTAAAAAATTTCCTGGGAAATGTCCAGAATTTTTCTGGAAAAAAAAATAAAATTCTGGAAATTCCCTGGAAATTCTGGAAGATTTTGAAAATTTTACATCTGTGGAAAACATGAGTGTGGTAAGGATGAGATTGTGTAACATATGCATGTTGACAAAATTGTGCTATAGTCTGGTAAAAATAATACAAAAAATTAACCAAAACAACTTCATTGATAATATGCTTATGTACTCTGTATATAAAATTACATCATGAAATACCTTGCAAAATCGTACAAAAACTGATTAATAATGTATGACCATATACTATAATATTTTTCAATGTATTGTTATTCTCATACATTAGTATAACAAAATCCTTACATTTATCTATTGTAAAATGTGAAGATTTCTTTCTATCCAAGTGATGTAAATTATTAATGTATGAAATATCAATATTTTCCCCGATAAAAAGTATAATTAACAGGGTCTTAAGACAGATTGTGATTATATAATATTACATTATGAACAAAATAGTTTCAATGATTATTTTCACAACAAGTCCAATATTTTCTATATAGCATATTACAGTATTATCGAAAATAAATTATTTATTTTGACTTTTTGTACCGTATTTTACTGTTATGAATAAAATAAATTTTTATGATAAACAATTTACACAATATATTGTCTTTATGATAACAATAACAAAATACTATGTGAGTAACCTGAAACGTAGGAAATCTTTGTAAAAAAAAATTAATATTTTTAAGAAATTTCACTGTTAAGAAGAAGTAAACCAGTAAAAATTATTTTGTTTTTAGATTATTTACTATCTTACTATTCTAATATGAGACTAAATGAAAAATCATATATTTTTTGATAAATACCTGTAATTTAAAAGACAACATTGTTGTCCTTCAAAACTGTTACAATTTATATTATATTTTGTATAATTGTTATTTATTACTATATAATTTTTTAACTATTAATATATAAAAAAAAATTAATATATATAAACGGATAGTTAGAAAAATTTTTTAAAAAAAATTAATATTTTTCCTAAAAATCACTGTCTAAAAGAAGATTGCTATCAAATTTTGTTTCAAAATTTGATAGAATACTATCTTACTATTCCAATATGAGATTAAAATAAAATTATACAATTTTTGATAAATACCTGTAATTTTGAAGGACAACAATGTTGTTCTTCAAATCTGTTACAATTATTATCATATTTGTATAATTGTTATTTATTACTATATAATTTTTTAACTATTGGTATAGAAAAAAAATTTAAAAAAAAATTAATATTTTTCCTAAAAATCACTGTCTAAAAGAAGATTGCTGTCAAATTTTGTTTCAAAATTTGATTAAATACTATCTTACTATTCCAATATGAGACTAAAATAGAATTATACATTTTTTTGATAAATACCTGTAATTTTGAAGGACAACAATGTTGTCCTTCAAATCTGTTACAATTATTATCATATTTTGTATAATTGTTATTTATTACTATATAATTTTTTAACTATTAATATAGAAAAAAAATTAATATATATAAACAAATAGTTAAAAAAATTTTTTAAAAAAATTAATATTTTTCCTAAAAATCACTGTCTAAAAGAAGATTGCTGTCAAATTTTGTTTCAAAATTTGATTGAATACTATCTTACTATTCCAATATGAGACTAAAATAGAATTATACATTTTTTGATAAATACCTGTAATTTTGAAGGACAACAATGTTGTTCTTCAAATCTGTTACAATTATTATCATATTTGTATAATTGTTATTTATTACTATATAATTTTTTAACTATTGGTATAGAAAAAAAATTTAAAAAAAAATTAATATTTTTCCTAAAAATCACTGTCTAAAAGAAGATTGCTGTCAAATTTTGTTTCAAAATTTGATTAAATACTATCTTACTATTCCAATATGAGACTAAAATAGAATTATACATTTTTTTGATAAATACCTGTAATTTTGAAGGACAACAATGTTGTCCTTCAAATCTGTTACAATTATTATCATATTTTGTATAATTGTTATTTATTACTATATAATTTTTTAACTATTAATATAGAAAAAAAATTAATATATATAAACGGATAGTTAAAAAAATTTTAAAAAAAATTAATATTTTTCTTAAAAATCACTGTCTAAAAGAAGATTGCTATCAAATTTTGTTTCAAAATTTGACTAAATACTATCTTACTATTCCAATATGAGACTAAAATAAAATTATACATTTTTTGATAAATACCTGTAATTTTGAAGGACAACAATGTTGTCCTTCAAATCTGTTACAATTTATATCATATTTTATATAATTGTTATTTATTACTATATAATTTTTTAACTATTAATATAGAAAAAAAATTAATATATATAAACAAATAGTTAAAAAAATTTTTTAAAAAATTAATATTTTTCCTAAAAATCACTGTCTAAAAGAAGATTGCTGTCAAATTTTGTTTCAAAATTTGATTGAATGCTATCTTATTATTCCAATATGAGACTAAAATAAAATTATACAATTTTTGATAAATACCTGTAATTTTGAAAGACAACAATGTTGTCCTTCAAATCTGTTACAATTTATATCATATTTTGTATAATTGTTATTTATTACTATATAATTTTTTTAACTATTAATATATAAAAATTAATATTTTTTCTAAAAATCGCTGTCTAGGAGAAGATTGCTGTCAAATTTTGTTTCAAAATTTGACTGAATATTATCTTACTATTTCAATATGAGATTAAAATAAAATCATATATTTTTTGATAAACATCTGTCCTTTAATCTGTTACAATCACTATCATATTTTATATGATTTTTCATTTAGACGAATACTAGACTCATAAAGAGTCTAGTATTCTCCCATATAATTTTTTAATTATTAAACAAAGAAAAAAAAATTAATATATACAAAAGGATAGCTGAAAAAATTAAAAAAATATTAATATTTTTAAGCAATTTCACTGTTAAGAAGAAGTAAACCAGTAAAAATTATTTTGTTTTTAGATTATTTACTATCTTACTATTCCAATATGAGACTAAATGAAAAATCATATAATTTTCGATAAACACCTGTAATTTTAAAGAACAATATTGTTGTTCTTTAAATTTGTTATAATCACTATCATATTTTATATGATTTTCATTTAGACGAATACTAGACCCTTTAGGAGTTTAGTATTCTCCTATATAATTTTTAGGAGAATACTAGACCCTTTAGAGGTCTTGTATTCGTCTAAATATTTTCTATATTTAGCATTAAGATACATATCCCGTAAATTTGCATTATTGAAATGTATCTTAAATGTCACTCATTATACTTTTTAATCTCTGAAAATTTCCAGGATTTTTGAAAACTATCAGAAACACAAAAAAATGAAGCTATCGATTACTTATATCAGTGCGAATATATCTTAAAAGTGGTCATATTTTAATTTTTTTGTATCTTTATATAGAAAATATTCAGAATTTCTCTGAAAAAATACGGGGGTAAGGTGTCATATACATAATAACAAAATTATATTTTAGGATATACAGTGATAATTTTCAAGACATTAAGATGTCGTCATAAACAGTATGTATTTTTATGATTAATGTAATATCCCGCGTTTTCCTTATATGTCAAATACCCAAAAAAATAACACTATTTGAAAGGGTCCCTAGATGTCATTTATTACGCTCTCTAATCCCCAGGATTTTCCAGAATTTTTCGAGAACTGTTAAAAATGGTCAAAAATAGCACTTTCAATACGATGTAGACGTGTCTTAAAAGTACTCTATTTTAAACTTTCTGTATATGTATACAGAAAAATTCCAGAAATTTTCTGGAAAAAAAATCTCTGGGAAAAATATCTGGAGAATTTCCAGGAAAATATGAGGTAATACAAAAGTTAAAGGGATGTGCATATATAACATTTGTTACTTTGACAAAAATAAATATCCTGTAACATGTTTGAAAATTATGTAAAATTAAGATTTGAACAATATGTCAAAATACTGAAGCTTTAAACGACATCAATATTGTTATATTCTAATAATTAAAATGATGTCGAATAAATTGTTCTGCATGACATGTAAACTAGATTATATAACCTCATTTTGAAATAAATCACTATAATAATTATGGTAATCATACATTCTCGGGTAAAATAACCAGTATATTTATGAATAAAACTGTATTAATATTTATAACACTTAATTTACTTTAGTTGTACAATGTCAACATCACTCGTTTATTCATGATAAATAAAATATGTGAGTATATTTTGAATTATTATTGTACAGATTCATCCATTCAACCATGTTTATAAAAATATAATATTTTAATTTCAAGACTGTTTAATACAATTATTTCAGTACAAATTATTTTTAATATATTTGAAATATTAACAACATACAGTATATTAAATATTATAAAAAACTAATAGATATAACATCTTCAAAATAAACAGTTATATTTTGATTAATAGATAAATTGTCTGTTATATGTTAATATACTAATGTAATTTGATTTATGGTTAATTTTTTTCACATTGTAATACTATGGTTTAAACCATCATGTTTTTAGATTAATAAAATTTTAAATTATTTATTATATATAAAAATTAAATTTATATAAAGAATATATAACTAATTAAAATGTCTAAAATAGAAATATATTGATTCCTAATATCATTGTTATATAAAAATAAAAGCATAATTATCAAGTTTTTTAGATTAAGTATATTAATTACAATACATCACTTGTAATTTTAAGACTGTTTATTTCATTGAATATAATAACTTCTAAATTTGATTGATTGACATATTATTAATATGTCGAGTATAAAACATTTAATTTTTATAATAAATATAACATCTTTGAAATAAACAGTTATAATTTGATAAATAAACAAATTATTCATTATATAACGTTAGATTAAGATATTTAAAATTATAACCAATTTTTTCATATTATGATACTATGGTTAAAATCATTGTATTTTTATATTAATTAATTTTTAAATATTTTATTATATATAAAAAATTAAATTATATAAAGAATATACAAATAATTAAAATGTTCAAAAATAGTAATATATTGATTCTAACAGATGTTAACATTAAAAAAATAAATGTGTTATTATTGAGACGTTTTGGTTTAATCATATCGATCCTAATATGTCAGTTGTAAAATCAAGACTGTTTATTTCATTGAAAATTATTATAATAAAATTAAGTTATTCAATATGTTAGTAACATATAATATATCAAATATTCTATTTCTATAATAAATGTAACATCTTTAAAACAAATAGTTATAATTTGATTAATGAATAATTTATTCATTATATAAGGTTAGATCAGAATAATTTATCCCATAATTTTTTTGATTACTTTGTAATACTATAGTTTAAACCATTATATTTTTAAGTTAATTAATTTTTAAATTTTTTATTATATATAAAAAATAAAATTACATAAAGAATATACAAATAATTTAAATATGTAAAATTAGTAATACATTAATTCAGGGTAATATAGTTGTTTAAAATAAAATGTATTATCATTTAAATGCTTTGATATAAACATGGTTGTTATGATATATTATTTATAAATTTGAGATTGTTTAATTCATAGAATTTAATAATCCCTAAATCAGAATGTTTATTATGTCGGTAGTATGTAATATAATAAATATTTATTTTTCATAATAAACATATCATCTTTAAAACAAACAGTTATAATTTGTTAAATGAATAAATTAATCATTATATAAGCATGAAATAGAATAATTTTATTTATAATGAATTTATTCATTTAGTGATATTATAGATTAAATCATTGTATTTTTAGATTAATTAATTTTTAAATTATTTATTATATATAAAAAAATAAATTATATAAAGAATATACAAATAATTTAAATATGTAAAATTAGTAATGCATTAATTCAGGGTAATATAGTTGTTTAAAATAAAATGTATTATCATTTAAATGCTTTGGTATAAACATGATAATTACATTTGATTGTTTACAAAATTAAGACTGTTTATTTCATAGAATTTAATAGTTTCTAAATCAGAATACTTATCATGACGATAATATATAATGCAACAAATATTATATTTTTATGATAAATATAATATATTCAAAACAAACAAACATAATTTGATTAATGGGTAATTTATCCACTATATAAGGTTATATTAAGATATTTAATCTTATGATTATTTTTTTCATATCATTGTACTATTATTTAAACCATTGTATTTTTAGATTAATTAAATTTTTAAATTATTTATTATATATAAAAAATAAAATTATATAAAGAATATACAAACAATATAAATATATAAAATTAATAATATATTGGTTCGGGATGATATAGTTGTTTAAAATAAAATGTATTACTATTTAAATGCTTTGATACAGACATGTTAATTACATTGAATTATTTATAAAATTAAGACGGTTTATTTCATTGAATACAATAATTCTCAAATTTGAATATATAACATATCGATAACAAATAATGTAGTAAGTATTATAATTCTGCAATAAGTATAACATATTTGAAACAAACAGTGATAATTTGATTAATGATCAAATTAATCATTATTTACAGTTGAATTAGAATAATTTGATTTATATTTTATTTATACATTTTGTAGTATTACAATCTAAATCATTGTATTTTTAACTATATTAAATTTTAAATATTTTATTATATATAAAAAATATATTAATATATAGAATATACAAATAATATAAATATCCAAATTTAACAATGTGTCAATTTAATAAAGTTATTTGGAAAACCGCAGAAGTTATGTCCGATACACATATATTGAATTGATGTTAATTATCAGCATGGTGATTTTTATCAAATTAACACTGTTTATCTAGAAGATAGAATTACTGTTAAAATATGCATATCATATTCTATAATCAACCTTGTCATCACAGTAATAATCACACACTGTTTTATTATGAAGACCTCTATAATTAATTAACATTTATTAAATGTTAAAATATACATAAATAATGATTTTAGAGAGGATGTCTTAATAGCTCTCATTATAATATATCTCACTCATGTGTTATATTGTGAGTGATAATTTTTCAACAATGTATGCTATATTGTTACTAATATTCAGAATATTACAATTTATATATGTGTTTTTGTAGATATTCTGTTTTGAATCGCTATTAAGTATTGATGTTTTCCAGCGAGATAAAATATCACAAGATTTTCTCATATGGAAAATATTCAATATTTTTGTGGTGGAATACACGGTTATTAATCTTTTAAAATCTCGGACATATTTACACTAATTTAATTGTAGATGGGCTGTTTTAATGTTTAACCATACAACATATTTGGTATCCTGCATATATTTATCTGGTAAAAATATAACACTATTTTATTTTGGTTTTATAGCGTATTTCACCGTCATGGAAGTGATACTTTTTCACGATGAACAGAATATCTCACGTTTTACCTTTATAATAAGTATCATGAATTTTTACATCACTCTAAGGGGTTCCTAGGTGCAATTCACTACACCTTTAAATCTCCAGGATTTTCCAGGATTTTTTGAGAACTGTCAAAAATGGCAAAAAATGACGCTTTCAACACGGTGTGGACGTGTCTTAAAAGTGTTCAATTTTACACTTTCTGTATATACATACGAGAAATTTAAAATTTTTCTGGGAAGTGTCCAGAATTTTTCTGGAAAAAAAAATAAATTCTGGGAAATTCTGGGGAATTTATTACCGAAAAACACCATCTTCTGAGAAAGACACAAGTTAAAGTGAGTGTGGGAAAAGTGAGATTGTGTAGCATATATGTGCTAGTAAAATTGCATTGTAAATTGTCCGGTAAAAATCATATAAGATCTCAATTAAAATGACATCATCAATAATACACTTATATACATTGTATATAAAAATACATCATGAAATATCCGACAAAAGCGCGCAAAATGTGATCAAAATAATTTTGCTTAGGGCATACTTATGTACACAGTATATAAATTAGTTAAAAATATGTTGTTTGGAAGTGTAGATATCATATAAGTGGATAAAAATATAAGTGTGTATGTAAATATGTCCAATCATCAAAATGCTGAAAAAGATGCTTTCAAAATAGTATAAACATGTATTGAAAGTGCTCTAGTTTACATTTTTGTATATCTATAAAGAAAAATCTCTGAATTTTTTCTGGAAAACGTAAAATAAAAGAGTTATGGGAATGATAAGACAGTGTAACGTATATACAACAATGGAATTATATCTCAGAATATCTGACAAATATGTACAATTTTAACCTATTTCACATTATCAAAATATATCTATTTAAAATATAGAAAAATATACATGTTATCTGTGTATTGAAAATTATTTTTAATAAAATAATATGCGAGTAATAGAAAAAATATAAATAGAGTTTGAAAATATTAATATTTTCGAGGAATTTCACAATTCTAATTTAATATTTCATTATTTTATTACCTTACTACTCCAATATGAGATTAAATGAAATTCATATAATTTTCGATAAACACCTGTAATTTTAAAGGACAACGATGTTGTCCTTTAAATCTATTACAATCATTATCAGATTTTATATGATTTTCATTTAATACTATATAATTTTTAATTATTAAATAAAGAAAAAAAATTAATATATATAAAAGAATAGCTGAAAAAATTTTTTAAAAATATTAATATTTTTAAGGATTTTTACTGTCAAAAAGAAGTAAACCAGTAAAAATAATTTTAATTTCAGACTCTTTACTATCTAATTAATCCAATATGAGACTAAATGAAAAATCATATAATTTTGATAAATACCTGTAATTTTAAAGGACAACATCGTTGTCCTTTAAATCTGTTACAATCATTATCAGATTTTATATGATTTTCATTTAATACTATATAATTTTTAATTATTAAATAAAGAAAAAAAATTAATATATATAAAAGAATAGCTGAAAAAATTTTTAAAAAATATTAATATTTTTAAGGATTTTTACTGTCAAAAAGAAGTAAACCAGTAAAAATAATTTTAATTTCAGACTCTTTACTATCTAATTAATCCAATATGAGACTAAATGAAAAATCATATAATTTTGATAAATACCTGTAATTTTAAAGGACAACATCGTTGTCCTTTAAATCTGTTACAATCATTATCAGATTTTATATGATTTTCATTTAATACTATATAATTTTTAATTATTAAATAAAGAAAAAAAATTAATATATATAAAAGAATAGCTGAAAAAATTTTTAAAAAATATTAATATTTTTAAGGATTTTTACTGTCAAAAAGAAGTAAACCAGTAAAAATAATTTTAATTTTGGACTCTTTGCTATCCAATTAATCCAATATGAGACTAAATGAAAAATCATATATTTTTGATAAACACCTGTAATTTTAAAGGACAACGATGTTGTCATTTAAATCTGTTACAATCATTATCAGATTTTATATGATTTTCATTTAATACTATATAATTTTTAATTATTAAATAAAGAAAAAAAATTAATATATAGGAGAATAACTGAAAAAATTTCTAAAAAAAATATTAATATTTTTAAGGATTTTTACTGTCAAAAAGAAGTAAACCAGTAAAAATAATTTTAATTTTGGACTCTTTACTATCTAATTAATCCAATATGAGACTAAATGAAAAAATCATATATTTTTGATAAACACCTGTAATTTTAAAGGACAACGATGTTGTCCTTTAAATCTGTTACAATATTCTATCAGATTTCATATGATTTTCATTTAATACTATATAATTTTTAATTATTAAATAAAGAAAAAAAATTAATATATATAAAAGAATAGCTGAAAAAATTTTAAAAAAATATTAATATTTTTAAGAAAATTTACTGTCAAAAAGAAGTAAACCAGTAAAAAAATGATTTTAATTTCAGACTCTTTACTATCTAATTAATCCAATATGAGACTAAATGAATTTCATATGATTTTTGATAAATACCTGTAATTTTAAAGGACAACGATGTTGTCCTTTAAATTTGTTACAATCATTATCTGATTTTATATGATTATCATTTAATACTATATAATTTTTAATTATTAAATAAAGAGAAAAAATTAATATATATAAAAGAATAGCTGAAAAAAATTTTAAAAAATATTAATATTTTAAGGATTTTTACTGTCAAAAAGAAGTAAACCAGTAAAAATAATTTTAATTTTGGACTCTTTACTATCCAGTTAATCCAATATGAGACTAAATGAAAAATAATATATTTTTGATAAACACCTGTAATTTTAAAGGACAACGATGTTGTCCTTTAAATCTGTTACAATCATTATCAGATTTTATATGATTTTCATTTAATACTATATAATTTTTAATTATTAAATAAAGAAAAAAAATTAATATATAGGAGAATAACTGAAAAAATTTCTAAAAAAATATTAATATTTTTTAGAAATTTCACTGTTAACAAGAAGTAAACCAGTAAAAATAACTTTAAATTCAGATAATTCACTATCTTATTAATCCAATATGAGACTAAATGAATTTCATATAATTTTTGATAAATACCTATAAATTTAAAGGACAACATTGTTGTCCTTTAAATCTGTTACAATATTCTATTGGATTTTATATGATTTTCATTTAATACTATATAATTTTTTAGGAGAATATAAGACCCTTAAAGGATCTTGTATTCGTCTAAATAAAGAAAAAAATTAATATATATAAACAAATAACTAAAAAAAATTAATATTTTTATGAAATTTCACTATCGAAAAGAAGTAAACAAGTGAAAATAATTTTAGTTTTAAATATCTTTCTATCTTACTGTCCTATTATGAAACTAAATGAAAATTATATAAATTTTCCAAATTATCGATATTATCGATATGAATTGATAATTTCAGATGTACAAAAGTATTTTAATAATCAATACCGTTAAATTGTTAATAAAAAAAACATATTATTTATATATTATGTATTATCTGTATAGATGATCAAAATATTTCTGATATTCTGATTATTTCAAGACGTCAAAATGTCGACATAAACAGTGTGTATTTTATGTTCAATATAACATCCCACATTTTTCATTTATGACAAACATCTCGAAGGTTTGTACTATTTGAAAGGGTTCCTAGATGCCATTCACCACACTCTTTAACCTCCAGGATTTTCCAGAATTTTTCTAGAATTATCAAAAATACCCGAAAATGGCATTTTCTCTAAAATACTAGACACCTAGGGTGTCTAGCATTTTTAGATGGAGTAAACGTGTCTCAAAAGTATCTTATTTTGTACTTTCTATATATGTATACAGAAAGTTTAAATTTTTTTCTGGAAAATTTCTAGAAAAATCCTCGGAAAAATTTCCAGAAAATTATGAGGTAGTACAGAAGTTAAAGGGATGTACTTATATGATATTTATTACCTTGACAAAAATAAGCAACCTGTAACGTATTATGAAAATTAAAATCTGAACAATATGTCAAAATACTGAAGTTAAAGGGTATCATTATTTGCTTGAGATGTAAATTAAAATGTATAATCTTATTTTTAAAATTCACATTGTGATGTATTAGAGAGCATTTATCACTATGCCGAAAAACTAAAACCAAATGATAGCATATTTGAAGAAGAAAATGACTACATGAAGTATGTTAATAACATTATAAAACTATCAGATGAATATGTAAATACTAAGGAGTATATGAATATAAGGAGAGAGCTATTCGATCCGACAGCATCTCATATATTTTCTCAAATCGTTTCTATTTCTGATAGCTATTACAACCTAAAAAGTGAAATAAGTTAATTATTTAACGTGAATATTATGTACATATTGTATATAATATATAGAATGTATATAATATATAGAATGTATAAAATATTTCAATAATCAACACTGTTAAATCACTAATGAGAGACACTTTATTTTTAACACAATAATATGATATTTTTCTCCAGGGAGGTCAAGAACTTTTTTCAAATTTATATTTATACATTATATTACTAGCACAGATGATCAAATTATTCTTGACATTCTAATTATTTTCAAGATGACAAAATGTCGTTATGTATGATGTATATTTTTACATTCAACATAATATCATGGCATTTACCATTTTGATATATACATTACAAATTTGTGTCATTTGAAAGGGTCCTTAAGTGTTATTTATCATACCTTTTAGCCTCCAGAATTTTCCAGGGTTTTTTGAGAACCATCAAAAATGCCGAAAAATGACACTTTCAAAACGGTATGGACGTGTCTTAGAAGTGATCAAATTTTAACTTTCTGTATATATATACAAGAAATTTTAAAAATTTCCCAGAATTTCTCTAGAAAATTCTGGAAAAAAAAATCTCTAGAAAATTACCAGTAAAATACTGGAAAAAATACATGATGAAAGTGTTTATAATGATGGTATATATGGGTGTCATATATATATGACATTCCAGGATGTCTAATGAAAATAATATAAAATTTGATCCATTTCATTCTATCAAAAAAATGTATTTATGTATACTGTATGTAAATTAATAGAAGAATATTCCATTAAAATAAATTTCATATGATGTTGAATGTAAGCGTAGGTGAATATATGAAATGATACTTCATGGTAAACAAAAATGTTACAATTATTCATGATATTTATGTATTTTAACTTATATTGTATAAGATGTTATAATGTAAATATACAATTTAATTTTTAAGACTGTTTATCACATAGATCATGATGTATGATAATCTTAATATAATTAGAACATTCATATCTTAACGTATATGAAATAACATAATATATTGATAAACATGTTATCTTTAAAACAAACAGTAACAATTTGTTAAATATACAAAATTTTGTACTATATACTGCTCATATAAAGCTTTTTATATTACATTGAATTTATTCATTTTACAGTGTAGTAATCTAAACCATTATATTTTAAACATATTTAATTTCTATTTAATTTCTATTTTATTTATATAATAAATTAAATGATATAAGAATATATAAATAATTTAAATGCATAGTTTAATGAAGTATGAATTTTGTATAATATTGTTATTCAGAAAAATAAAGTGCTGCTAAAAAACATCTCCATTTAACTATACTAATTAAAAATATATGTTTTTAATCCTAGACTGATTATTACAATGAATTAAACATAAATATTTTTTAAGTTATCTTATATATCAATAATATATAAGATGTTTAGTGTCATATCACATTTATAAATATATTATATTTAAAACAAACAATATTAATTTGCTAAATGTACAATTTTTAAACTATATGCTAACCATATAAAATACTTCAAACCTTTCTAAATTTAATCACTTTATAATATCATATTACAAGCTATTGTATTTTTAAACATAATAAATTTTATTTATTTTATTATATAAAAAAATAAATTAATATAATAAATATATAAAAAATTTTTCATATGTTTAAAATTAGTAATATATAAATTCTGAATAACATTATCATTCAAAATAATAAAACATTATTAGATAGATTATTCCACTCATATATGCTAATTTAAATATATAGTTTTAAATTCTAGACTGATTATTACAATGAAATTAATATAGAGTATTTTATTATGTATTAAATATCAGTAATATATAGTATATAAAATATTATTTTATATTGATAAATATACTATCTTCAAAACAAACAGTATTAATTTGTTGAATGTACAATTCTTATATAGTATATTAACTATATAAGGATTTTAATTTATAATGAATTTAGACATTTTTATAATACTATGATTAAAGTCATTGTATTTTTATGCATATTAATTTTTAAATATTTTATTACATATAGTTAATTTTTTTTATATAAATAATAAATAAAATATTTAAATATGTAATAAATACAATAATAAGATTGGAATATGTTAAATTGTTTATCCTTCTATTTGGAAGAATAGTATAACAGAATTAGATACATAATGTCTATCTTTTTATTTTAAGACAATATTAAGATTGAGTCAAATAATCATGATATAATCTTCTTTTTTAAAATAATATTAAGATTGAGTCAAATAATCATGATATAATCTTCTTCTTTAAAATAATATTAAGATTGAGTCAAATAATCATGATATAATCTTCTTCTTTAAAATAATATTAAGATTGAGTCAAATAATCATGATATAATCTTCTTCTTTAAAATAATATTAAGACTGAGTCAAATAAACATGATTTATTTTTCTTACTTTAAAATAATATTAAGACTGAGTCAAATAAACATGATTTATTATTCTCACATTAAATAATATTAAGACTGAGTCAAATAAACATGATATATTATTTACATATTAAATAATATTATGACTGAGTCAAATAAACATGGTATATTCTTTAGTATGAAAAGTATATTATGATTTAGTCAAATAGTTACAATACTTTCCAATTGAAAGATTAAATTATACATCATATTCAAACTATATCATTGTATTTATTATGTATATAATTATTTTATTTATTCTTTATATAAAAAAAATAATTATATACAATAAAATATTTAAAATTTATTTAATTTAAACATTGATTACTATTAAGACTATATGACTCAATGATAACAGTATTTTAATTATTGATTTCAATAATAACATGATAAATTTCAGTTATGATAAAGATTGAAAAATTCACATATTTATCACATATATTCTATTCAATCATAATATTCATTCAAAGTAAAAGAATAAATCATGATTATATGACTCAATTATAATATTCTTTCAAAATAAAAGAACAAATCATGATTATATGACTCAATTATAATATTCTTTCAAAATAAAAGAACAAATCATGATTATATGACTCAACCATAATATTCTTTCAAAATAAAAGAACAAATCATGATTATATGACTCAATTATAATATTCTTTCAAAGTAAAAGAATAAATCATGATTATATAACTCAACCATAATATTCTTTCAAAATAATAGAATAAATCATAATTATATTATTCAACCATAATATTCTTTTAAAATAATACAATAAATCATAATTATATGACTCAATCATAATATTCTTTCAAAATAATACAATAAATCATAATTATATGACTCAATCATAATATTCTTTCAAAGTAAAAGAATAAATCATGATTATATGACTCAATCATAATATTCTTCCAATTGAAAAGATACATTATTTACTGTATTTGAACTATAACATTATATTTATTACATATTTAAATATTTTATTTATTCTTTGTATAAAAAAAATAATTATATACAATAAAATATTTAAAAATTATTTAATTTAAACATTGACCACTATCAAGACTATTTGACTCAATGATAGAAGTATCACATATAATAATTTCAATTTTATTATGGTGGAAATCACATATGATAATATTTAAAATTTTCAGATATTCAATATAACTATGTCATAAAACAATGTTATTCTTTCATTTATGAAGGAAATATATTCAATCTCTGGATATCACTCGCAATTTAATTTCTTTTGAATTATATTTAAATACACAGGGTATAGAAATATTTTAATACTTAAGATTGTCAAATTTTCAATGAGGTATATCTTATTTTTCTCTGAAATACAATATTAAATTAATGTTGATCTTCATCCAAGGTATTACGTAAAATATTGGTTCATAAACATGAGCCATGTATTTCTAATACAGATAATCAAAATCTCTCATTATATTGATTATTTTTCAAGACGCCAAAATGTCGACATAAATAGTGTATATTTTTATGTTTAATGTAACACCCCATATTTTGCCCTTATGACAGACATCTCAGAGATTTGTACTATTTGAAAGGGTCCCTAGGTGCAGTTCACCACACTCTTTAATCTCCAGGATTTTCCAGAATTTTTTTAGAACTATCAAAAATGCCCAAAAATGGCACTTTCGAGACGCTATGAGCGTGTCTCAAAAGTACTCTATTTTGTACTTTCTGTATACGAATACAGAAAATTTTAAAAATTCCTGGAAAGTGCCCAGAAAAATTCTGGAAAAAAATTTTCTGGGAGAATTCTAGAAATTTTTCTGGAAAATTTCCAGAAAAAATTATGAGGAAACATAAGGTGGGTACGAGGTAATAACAGAAGTTAAAGTGACACATATGCATAACATTTGTTATTCTGATAAAATACGTACTCTATAACATGTTATGAAAATTGTGTAAAAATTAACGTCTGTACAATATGTTAAAATGTCGGAAACTTTAAAGAGCATCACCACTATTACATCTGGATAGTTAGAATGATATTAAATAAATTGTCCTGCTTAAGATGTAAATTATAATGTACAGCCTCATTTTTGAAATAGGTCGATATGGTGATTGTAATAGTCATGTATTTCAATTTAGTGTATTCTCAGTGTAAAATAACCGGAATTTTTGTAAACAAAAACTACTCAGAATGCTAGATTGAATTAATGTGATGTTCCAATATTAATCATGTAACAAGAATTTACATGATTACCACTGTAACATCATGATTGTCAAAATCAATAATATCTTATAACATTAATTTAGTCTATATCTATCATATATCTGATAATCAGATTATAATATTAGTTTATGTAGAGGTGTAAATTTTGTTAAAAAATAGTACTATAACGATAGGATTTTATAACACTTAATTTACTCCAGTTGTATAATATTAATATCACTCTCTCCATTTATGATAAGTAAATAAATGAGTAAGTTTTTAATTATTATTATACAGATTTTTCCATTCAATCATGTTTAATAAAATATATTATTTCTAATTTAAGACTGTTTAATACAGTTATTTCAGTATAGTTATTTTTTAATATATTTGAAATATCAATAACATACAATATAATGAATATTATAAAAATTAATAGATACAACATATTCAAAACAAACAGTCCTAATTTGTTAAATATATAATTCTAATCTCATAAGTCATTCATATAAGACATTTTATTTTACACTGAATATATGTGCTTTACAACACTATATTGCAAATCATTGTATTTTTAAGTATATTAATTTTTTAACATTTTATTATATAAAAAAAAATAAATTAATATAAATAATATATAAACTATTATAAATATTAAAAATTAACAATGTATAGATTCTAAATGATAATATCATTTAAAACAAAATTGTTACTGAATAGGTATTATATCCATTATACTAAATTTAAATACATAGAATAAATTTTCAAGACTGTTTATTACATCTAATATAGTAATTTATATTTTAGTATAGTTAGTATAATAATAACACTTTATATATAGAGTATTATAATACTTTAATAAACTTATAATGTTTAAAACAAATAATGTTAATTTGTTAAATGATTAATTTTCACATCATATATTATACATATTAGTTAACTTAATATATTATATTTTTAATCATTTAATAGTCATATAATTGAAACTATTGTATTTTTAAGTATAATAATTTTTAAATATTTTATTATATATAATTAATTATTTTATTATATATAATTAATTATTTTATTATATATAATTAATTATTTTATATATAGAATAAATAAAATAATTAAATACATAATAAATATAATGATATAATTAAAGCCTACTGAATAGCTTATTCTTTCAATGAAAGAATATTAAGACTAAGTCAAATAAACATGAATTATTATTTTATTTTGAATGAATCTTAAGATTGAATCAAATAAACATGAATTATTACTTCATTTTGAATGAATCTTAAGATTGAGCCAAATAAACATGAATTATTTCTTTATTTTGAATGAATCTTAAGATTGAGTCAAATAAACATGAATTATTTCTTTATTTTGAATGAATCTTAAGATTGAGTCAAATAAACATGAATTATTTCTTTATTTTGAATGAATCTTAAGATTGAGTCAAATAAACATGAATCATTTCTTTATTTTGAATGAATATTAAGATTGAGTCAAATAAACATGAATCATTTCTTTATTTTGAATGAATCTTAAGATTGAGTCAAATAAACATGAATCATTTCTTTATTTTGAATGAATCTTAAGATTGAGTCAAATAAACATGAAT